>Ga0180009_10001776_pt1 | contig 25901 bp, 18 predicted proteins | sample OS_PC_MetaG_FD_123537 | JGI IMG/M metagenome (GOLD analysis project Ga0180009, IMG submission 123537) | Groundwater microbial communities from the Aspo Hard Rock Laboratory (HRL) deep subsurface site, Sweden - OS_PC_MetaG | ecosystem: Environmental > Aquatic > Deep subsurface > Groundwater... | reverse complement strand
TGACGTGGGCGGAGAACCCTGACGCCTTGCCAAAAAACGGCAACAGCCAAAAGGCCGCCAGACCCAGCCCCAACCCCACTCCGGCGAGCGCCTTGCCAAGCATGGGCTCGGCCTTGGGCCCGCTGCGCAACCACCGCAGCAGCACGTACAGCGGCAGGGCCACCATAAAAAAGATCAGCGTCACCGGGTGGGCCAACAGGGCCGCGCCCACGGCGAGCCCGCAACGCAGCAGGTGACGCCACCCGGTCGTGCGCAGCAGATCGTGAAATTTCAAGAGCGCCAAAAAGCCCAGCGTGATGCCGAGCTGCAAGGGCCAGACCCCGTAGCGAACGGTGAATATGTAGCCGCCTTCGCGAAACCCCCCCATGTCGGTCAGCACAAACAGCGCCGCAACCAGGCCGGCCACGGGACCAAAGAACCGACGCCCCAGGTGGTAAAAAGTGAGCGTGCAGAAGGCGAGCACACCAAAAAACCCCAGCGCGTAGGTCGCCTCCCAGGAGAGCGCCTTGAACGTCGCGTAGCGCACCACCGCCATCCACAGATCCCCCAGGGGCGGGTACAACACCTCCGCGGGGTAACCGGTGCCACTCTGATGGGTCCACCCGGTGAGCCGGCCGCTGGGCAGCAGCTTCTCAGACAGGAGCCAGGCCTTCCACTGGTGCACCGTGTGGTCCGCCTGCCACGGCATGTGCCCGGCCAGCAGCGGGTGATACAGCAGCACCAGCACCAACAGCAACAACCCCGGGCCGGCGCTCTCCCGCACCAACCGCTGCCAGGTCCAGTCTGACGGAGCCACCTCTCGGTCATGGTCCGAAGCCCGACGTCGTAGACTCGGCAGGGGCTGATCCAACCAGGGCCAGGCCGCTCGCCCCAGGAGCGCCAACCCGGCGAGCCACGCCGCCGTGCCCAGAAGCTGGACCACGTAAGAGCGCGGCAGCCACGCCAACAGCGATCCCGAAATGACCAGGCCCGCCCCCAGCGCGGGGGTCAGCCATTTGGCCCGCTGGATCACGGCACCGGCTCCACCGACACGCGACCCTCGGCAAAGACGCGACGCCGCAGAGTGAAACGCGACTCACGGTTCAGCCGGGCCAGCTCGTCGGAGGTCAGCACATAACCCTCGACACAGAGCTCCTGGGGCTGGAAATACCGCGACTGGGGCACATAGCGCAGGGGCAGGTCGTCGCCGATCTTGAGTCGGGTGACCCGGGCCCCGGGCTCGAGCACGATTTCATCCGTGAGCTCGATCCCGGCCGGTCGCACCTCCAGTCGCCGATCAAACCGCACCGGCATGTGCTGGGCCTGGGTCATGAGCACCCGGCGGATGAGCCCCTTGAGCTCCTTGGCCACCCGGGCGTTCCAGCCCGTGCTGAGCGTGGCGGCCCGGAAGGCCATCATCTTGAGCGGCGTAAAGGTCTGGGTCGGCACTTTATGACACCGACCGCGCACCCGGAGGGTGTCGCCGGTCTGATCCCGCTCGTAGGCCTCATCGATCCACTGGGAGGTGAACACGGTGCCGTCGGTCAGCTCTCCCACCACGCCCGAGTCCACCAGCAGGGGTTTGCCTGACGCCGAGTCGAACAGCTTGATGACGCCGCCCCGGGCCAGGTTGACCACCAGATAGCCCCACTCCATCTTGCGCGCCTGCACCCCGGCGTCGGGGAAGCGCTGCACAAAGGGATCCCGCTCATAGGGCAGTAGCTCTCGACGTTCCGGCGCCGGCCGTGGACCGAAGTCCAGGTACGCCTGCAGGAACTCGGGAATGCGGTACACGAAGTAGCGTTCCGCCTGGAGCCCCGGCCACACCGAAGCGCCCGCGGCAAAGCCGTCGAGCATGCGATCGGCCATGGAGGCCGCCAAGGGCACACGGTCCGCCCACAGCTCCATCCCGTGGGGATAAAAGTGCAGCGTCTGGCGACTGCCGAGGGTACCGCCGTAATGTCCGTCGGGCGTGATGAAGTAGGCGCAGAAGGGGATTGCCTTTCGGATCACCTGCTCGATGCGCTCCTCAGGACGAATGCGATACAGCTTCGCCAGGAAGCTCACCGTGGCCGAGAGGTAGCCCGGGTCTGCGCCGTCGTACTCCAGACACCAGCCCTCGGGACGGCAGTGACGCATGAACTCATCCATGCGCTCGTGGTACAGAGACCACAGCTCGCCGTCGTCGAGCAGGTGCGCTGCCTCGGCCACGGGCAGGGCCGCCATGGCGTGGTGGTTGGCCAGCACCCCGATCTCATCGTTCTCTCCCAGGAACTTCGCGGCGGACCGCATGCAGTCGAGAAACCGTTGGCGCTCCACCGGGGCCATGCGGTCCCCCACCAGGCGGTAGCAACCAATCATGGCGTGTACGAGGAACCCTGTCGGCCCGGCCCACCCCCGCTCGTTGGGGTAAAACTCGTCAAAAGAGCCGTCGGCGTGCTGGATCTTCGTGAGGTAGTCCATGCCCGCGAGGATCCAGGCGAGGATCTTGGGGTGATTGCGATACTGGTTGTCCGGCATGTCGTGTCCCCAGGCCAGGGCCACGCCGTGCACGCCGAACTGGGCGATGGCCGAGGGGAAGTCCATCACCCGGGTCAGCCAGAACTCCCGGTTCGCGCAGCCGTAGGTGGGGGAGAACTCGTTTCGGTCCATGGTGGAGAGGAACCGCGGCAGCTCTTCGAGGCCCAACTTTGCGTAAATCTGCCGTTTGTCCGTTATTGCTCGCACGTCGCTCGTCCTCGTTGCCTTCGCCAGGGGCTCGGGAGCTTAGGGATTGTGATCTGTGGTTGCCGAGGGTACGAGGGGGGCGCCGGGGCTGTCAAGGCGGTGGCAGCGGCACGATAACCCCGGCGAAACACTCCACGTTCCGGTTTTGATCCAGGGCCGGCACAATCCAGAGCATGAGCGAAACCGGCCCGTCTTTTGCGGTGTCGTAAGTCAGGGTCCACTGCAAGGGCTGTCGCTCCGCCATGGCGCGGTTGATCTCGTCGTTGATCCCCGGCGCCACGTTGCCCAGGCGGGTGGAGCCCAGGGTGTGCTGGAACATCTCCTCGCACGACACGTCTACCAGCCTAAGGAACTCGGAGCTGGCCGCGATGAGCCGTCCATCCAGTCCGATCTTGAACGCCGGATAGGGCAGATCCAAGCGCGAAGAGCGGCGCGGGGGGGTCCGACGCATGGCCCGGGCGTATCCAAGTCGTCCGTCGGTGTGGACGATCTCCAGCATGTCCATGACCGTGCGCAGCTCAAAAACCACCTCTGCCATGTGGGCGTGGCGCCCGGCGGGATCCGCGGACAGGGCGCGGAGGACAAGCGCCTCCACCCGGTCATCCAGGGGAGTGTCCAGCAACGCCGTGGGCGGCGGTGGTGGCGCCGCGGTCTTCTGGGTCACGAGCTCCCGCAGGGAGCCCGAGAAAGGCGGCCTGCCGGTGATCATCTCGTACAGCAGCACCCCCACGGCGTAGATGTCCATGCTCGGGTGGGGGGGGTGACCGGCGAGCTGCTCGGGAGCCGCGTACAGGGGCGTGCCCCCCACACCGTGCTCCAGGCGACCCGTGCCGTGGGCGATGGAGTGAGAGAGACCGAAATCGATGAGCTTGGCCACAGGCCGCTGTCGCGCTCCCCGGGGTGGATCGCACAGAAACACGTTCTGGGGCTTTACGTCGCAGTGAATGAGCTGCTGGTCGTGCATGTAGCGCAGGGCCTCGGCGAGCTGGAGCCCCAGATGCAGGCTGAAGGCCACCGAAAGCCGACGGGTGCGCGCCATCCGCGCCTCCAGGGTCTCGCCGCGGAGGAACTCCGCCACCACGTAGGCCCCGAACACCTTGTCTGTGCCGAAGTCCGTGACCTGGATGATGTTCGGGTGCTGCAGCTGGCTGAGCACCCGTGCCTCCCGCAAAAAGCTCTCCTCCCGGTCCGGGTCGTCAAAACGCCCCCGATGTACCGCCTTGAGCGCGAAGGTCTTTCCCAGATAGAGGTGCACCGCCTTGTACACCTCCGCGGTGGACCCCGCGCCCACCGAGTGCACGATGCGGTAGCGGTTGCCCACGAGCTTGGTCCGCGTGGGCGCCGCGACTCCGGGCGCCGTGTTGTCGGGCCGCGGCGCGATGGGCAGCGGCGCAAAGGGCGTGCCCCGCACGCGCCCCACCGGGGGCTCCAGGGTCTCGGGCATCAGATCCGCGCCCGGCAGATCCCGGGCCGGCCTGCGTTCCGATCTTCGATTCGGGGCGTCGTCCATGGGCAATCACGCGGTAAGCTTCAGGTTCCCATGACCCCGGAACCATCACAAGGGGAATTTGGGCCTGGGATGGTCGCTAGGGCCCCACGTGCTCGCTGATGTCCAGGAGGTGGAGCTGGCGGCCCTGCCCGGTGTGGGGGGAGTCGATGATCACCGTGCGACCGTCGGGGCCGAGGCGCGGGTGAGTGTCGACGCGGAACTCGCCGGCGCCGTATCCGCCCGCCATGGGAAAGCGGCCCAGCACCACGATCTCGTCGGTGAGCAGGTTGAACAGGTAGGGGGTGTGATTGCCGTCGCCGTCCACGTAGGTGTCGCTGAGCAGCCACTCGCCGCCCGGGATGAAGGTCTGGTGACCGTCGTCGGACTCAAAGAGGGTCTCCAGGTAACCGCCACCGTCGTTGTACAGGGCGAACCCTCCGTGATCGGCCACCCACAGGCAGACGGTCTCATCGTCACGCCAGTCGTAGTGACTCAACCCAAAATCATCGGTGAGCAGCCGCACGTCCGAGCCGTCCGCGGCGACGGTAAAGACGCGGGTGTAGCCCGCACCGCCCTCGGTACGCCAGCGGTGATAAAAAAGGAACCGGGTGCCACTGGGGTTGTACTGCAGGTGGTTGAAGCGGTGCATGGCGGTGGAAAAGTCGCCGTCGGGGTGGGGGATGGCGGCGATGTCCGCGAGCGAAAACAGATCTTCGTACACGCCGGTGTCCAGATCGAGGCGATAGATTGTGGAGCCCGCCGGGGCCGGGACGTCGGCGTCGGGATCCGCCACACCCGCGTAGCCATAGCCCGGACGCTGGAGCTGGATGCGCGCAAAATCGAGGCCCACGGCCCAGCGTCCAGCCGGGCTGACGTGATACACGGGGCGCGGCAGGGTCCGCGGCGCGCCTCCCGACACGTCGAGCACACGGGTGACAAAGTGCGCGGCTGTGCCCTCCCCCTCCCGGTCGTTCCACAGCACCTCGTTGTCGTGGCCGGGGCGCCATTGCAGCATGCACCCCTGCTGCCAGTTCCAGGCGCGGGTCTGACCAAGCTCGATCCATGCGTTGCCATCGTCGGTGTCCACCAGGCCCACCCGGATCACGTCGTCCGGCGCCGGCGAGCGGTTCTCGAAATCGGACTCCATGGACAGCACATACCGCCCGGAGGCGTCCATCTGGTCCTTGTCGTAATAGCCGAACCAATGGTAGCCGGGCGAGGTCGTGAGGGTGCGCACAGGCACAAACCCTGCCGGTGCATCGTCCAGGCCCATGCCCACGGCGAGGTAGTGCACCGCCGCGTCGCCCAGGCCCTGGTCAAAAAAGAGCACCCGCCCCAGGGTCCCGGTCAACCCGGCCCCGTCGACATCGCCGGGCCGGTTGCCGAGCAGCACGGACGTCTCGCTATCAAATAGCCCTTCGGGAACGCCCGACGTGAGCTCTCGGGTGTTCGTGCCGTTGATGTGCACCGCCATGCGCGCGCCCGGCACAAAGGTCGCTGACAGCAGATAGGTCTCCCCCAGCCGAAGCTGATGCAAACTCACCACCCGTCGGGCCGCGTCGTCGTAGGCCCCGCTGCCACTCACCACCAGGTAAGGCTGCTGGGTGCGGTCCACGCCGAGCTCGTAGGATCGCCCACTGTCTGTCAGCCGCCAGCGGGAGATCACCGCCGCGTCCACCGTGGGCCGCGCTTGCAGGCGCAGCACCACGGCGAGGGTAAAACCATCTGCAAAGCGCACCGTCTCCTGGTCCGCCACGCCCAGCTCGTAACGGGTCTCCAGCGCGCCGTCAAAAGCCAGCCCGTAGCCGCCGTGAAAATCCACCAGGGCCGGGGCAAAGTCCCCCAGGAGCGCCGTCTCGGGGCTCCAGATCAGCTCCAGCACGGGCACGGTGAGGGGCTCGGGCGAAGGATTCTGCCCGCAGCCCGCCCCGAGCCACATCCCGACAAACAGCCCGACGGCCAGCCCGATAAGCAGGCTTCTGCGCTTCATGATCGCTCCCGGGGTCGCACCCTGGCTTCAATGTCCCACAGCCCGCTGGGCAGAGCAACTGTCGGCAAGCAGCAGCAACTCGCGAGCAGTGCGGCAGGCAGCGGTCCGCGGATCAGTCGCAGGCGTCGCCGACGCCGTCCTGATTGAAGTCCAGCTGGTCGGTGTTGGCGATGTTCACGCAGTTGTCCGCCCAATCGGGCACGCTGTCCAGATCGGTGTCCCGTTGACCGGGATGCCAGTCGGGCTCACCGTCGTAGCCCGGAGCGAAGGTCAACTGCTGACTGCCCGAGCCATCGATGTTGACCAGGATCAGATCAATGTTGGGCAGCGGGGTCTGAAAAACCACCCGGCTGTCGGTCACCCAATCTACGAAGATGTCCGCGCCCACGGAGAGCACCGTGGCCTCTCCCGTGCCGTCGGCGTTGACCCAGAAGATCCCCCCCGCCCGGCGGAAGAGCACCCGATCGCCGTTGCTCGACCAGCGCGCCGACTGCAGGTCGCAACCCGCCGCACACTGCCCGGTGAGCAGCAGCAGATCCGAGCCGTCGGTGTCCACGCCAAAGATGCCGGGATAGTCGCCACCGCCGATGAACTGGGAGTACACCATGCGATCCAGGAAGGGGTGGAGATCGGGGTCCAACTCCTCATTCACGCCGTCGTACAGGAGGGCGTCCCCGGTGCCGTCGGCGGCCACGATGCGCAGCGTCCGGGTGGCGCCGGCGGTGTAAACGATTTGCGATCCGTCCCGGGTCCAGGAGAGGCCGCCGTTAATCTCGGCCTGCAGCACCGACGTCAGCCCCGTGCCGTCGGAGTTGACCACGTAGATCGTCGGATCCAGGGGGCAGCCGACGGAGTTGCCCCCGTAGCGGAATGCCACGCGTGATCCGTCCGGGGACCAGCGCGGGTTGTGCGCGCCATCACAGGCGCCCGCCCCGGGTGCGCTGAATGTGAGCTGGGCGATGTTGCTCCCGTCATCGGTCATGGTCCACAGCTCATAAAAGCCGGTGCCGTCGGACACAAAGACGATGCGTCCCAGGCCGACGGAGCAGTCTGCCGAGCAACCGTCGCCGCCCACGGTGTTGCCATCATCGCAGACCTCGCCGACGTCCAGCAGGCCATTGCCGCACACGCTTACACAATTGGCCACGTCGTAAGAGCAGTCGACCTCGCAGGTCACTGTTCCCCCCCCGGAGTACCCCAGGCTCTCGCAGGTGGCGCCGTCCAGCTCCGTGCCTTCGCAGGACTCGAACACCCACTGAAAGATACCGTCACCGCAAAATCCCTGACACCCGGAGACGTCGTTCTGACACTGGGAGTCACAGCCCAGGCTTCCCGTATGAAACCCCACGAGGTTGCAGTTGCGTCCGCCGAGGTTGGATCCGTCGCAGGCCTCAATGCCGAGCTGGATGATCCCGTCCCCACAACGCCCGGTGCAGGTGTTGAAGTTGTACTGACACCCCGCCGTGCACGAGAGGCTGCCGCCATAGTAGCCGAGGCTCTGGCAGGTCTCGTTGCTCAAGTCGGTGCCGTCGCAGGACTCGGACCCGCCGACCAGGCCATCGCCACATACGGTCTCGCATTCGATGGTGTCATAATAGTCGCAGGTGGGGCGGCAGGCGAGGATCCCGCCGCTGAAGCCCAGGCGCAGGCAGGTCTGCCCGCGCAAGTCCTCGCCGTCGCAGATCTCGCCGTCGTCAGCCACGCCATTGCCGCAGGGAATCTGGACGCCGCCATCGGGGATGGGTACGCAGTAGCTGCCCACCTGAACGTGGTTCAGGGCGCAATCGCACCGGGGCGCGCCGCCCACAACGACGCAGGTGCCGTGATCGCCGCAGTCGATGCCACCGCAACGGTTGGTATCAGCCGGAGAGCAGGCCACGGAACAGAGTCCCACAGCCATCGCCGTCAGCACCCCGGAAATCAGCAATCGCCGCGGGAATGGTTGGTTTGCTCGCATGGCCGGTCTACTCCACCACGCAGCTGGGCGCGCCTGGCGCCACGTTCAGATTGTCGTCAAAAATCGGTCCGTAGGGTGACTCCATGGCCAACCCCCCAACACAGTGTCGCCCAGCGCCGGTTCCCACTCCGATGCAATCCCTCGGCAGGAGCACCTGTAGCTGCACATCGCCACCCCGCAGGGAGACCATGCGTTCGGTCTTGAGTCGCACAATGCCGTCCTGCCAGCCCCGAACGCGCACATACAGGATCTTGTCGTAGATCGCCCCGGGTTTCACGGCGATGCGCAGGGGAAAGATCACAAACGGGAGGTGCGACGCGTCGACGGGATCCACCGCGAACATCCTGGTATAGGGCTCGCAGAGCCGATCGCCCTCCGCCGTGGCCGAGGCCGCAATGGTGACCTCGACCTCATCAAGCTCCTCCTGGGGCGAGAAGCCTGCCATGTTCACCTCCACCACAACGCGGTTTCCCACGCCTTCGCAACCTCCGGTACAAAACGCCGCCAGGCCGAGGAACAATACCAGGCCGCGGCTGTGCATGGTCCTTGCGCTCCTCATGGCGTCTGCCAGGTTGCATAGATGGGGTCGCCCCCCCGGCCGCGGTCCCAGACCAGCATCCCGGTGGTCACGCCCGCGGCCACCACGGCCACGGACACCAGCGTCCAAAACCACCACTTCTTGTAAACGGGCTGACGCACGCCTCCGACGCCGAGCGGGATCAAGCCCACATCGTGCCGGGCCGTTTCTCCCGGCCGCACTTCCACGGTAAGCAGCTGGGCGCTGTGGCCCGGCGCCTCCACCCGCACCTTGTGGCGCCCCACCCGCAACTCCAACACCAGGGGCAGCGGCTTGGCCTTTTGGCCATCCACCGAAGCCCGGGCTCCATCGGCCCGCGACGAGATGACCACCCTGCCCACCGGCACGGCCGGCAGCAGACGGATACCCATGCTGATCAGCTGTCCGGCGGTGACATTGATCTGTGTGCGTGCCGACTCGTAGCCCCGGGCCGTAACCTCCACCATCCGCCGCCCGGGGTCCACCAGCACCACCTGGGTCAGAGGCGCGCGGCCCACCGGGCGACCGTCCACCCGCACCAAGGCCCCCGGGGGATGGATCCCGAGCTTGAGCTGCCCCAGTTTCTTGGTCATGTGGGCGACGGATCGTTGGATTTGCCGACGCTTCCAGAGCGGGAGCTTTTTGCCCCGCCGCTTGATGTAACTTCGAAACGAGTTGATGGCCCGGCGGTACTGGAACAGCGCCTTGTAGCACATGGCGATGTTGTACAGCACGACGGACTTGGGCTTGACCTTCCAGGACGCCAGGAAGAGCGCCAGGGCGTCGGGGTACTGCTGTCGCGCAAACGCCTGCAGCCCCTTGAAGAACAGCTTCCGGGCCCCACGCTTCTCCTCCGCCGAGACATTGTCCGCGGTAGGCGCGGCCCGGACCGCCATCGACGTGCCCATTGACAGGATCAGCGCCACGGCAACGGGCACCCACAGCCTGAGTCCCCATTTGATACAAGAAGTTTGACTGGTCTGGGGCTTCATCAGATGTTGCTCAACGTCAAGGCTACCGACCCACCCTCACTCCACCGCCATCCTACCGATAGCCTCCAGCATCGGGCGAATTACCCCGATTTGCAAGGGCGATCTAGTCAGAGTCGTCGTAGTTGGTCTTGACGTTGGTGCCGCCGCGGCCGTGGATGATGCCCCAACGCATGGGCGGCACCATGCCCATGGCGTCCGTGCCCATGGCGTCCGTGCCCATGGCGTCCATGCCCATGGCGTCTGCGCCCATGGCGCCTGCGTTCTTGGCGTCCAGGGTGGGCAGGAGCTTGAAGGCCAACTTGATCTCGTGGTCTTTGTCTGAGGCCACCAGCCCGGTGATGGGCTGCATCCCGGTCGCTTCGGCGCGGAAGGGCAGCAGCGCCGTACCCACCATGAGGTCGATGGAGGTGCCCGCGATCCTTTGGCCGTTGACCAGGATGTGCCCTCCCTCGGGCAACCCCACGAACTTGATGCGCACATGGTTGGGCATGGGACTCATGACCGGGGGAGGCGCCACCCGCCGCATGACCGGACGGGGCGGGGGGGGGCTCGTCCCCGACCGCGCGGCGTCACCACCAGACCCGGATCTGCGCTGGCTGCCGAAGGCCACGATGCCTATGACCACCACCACCATCGCCGCCACCCCGCCGGCGATCCAGACCCAGCGGCGTCGCCGGCGCTTGAGGTTGCCCAGGTTCACTGTGGGCATGCGATCGGTGACCTCGGCCGCGGCGCTCGACAGCGTGTTCTTGCCCAGGTTCGTGGCCGTCGCCAGGTGCAGCGGGATGGAGAGACCGGCGTCCTCCCCGGCCTTGAGCAGGGCCGCGCGGAAGTCCCGCACGGATTCGTAACGACGCTCCCGGTCCTTGGCCATGGCCTTATAGACCACCCGCTCGAGCTTCTTGGAGACGTTGGGGTTGTGATCCCGGACCCGGGGTACGGGATCGTTGACGATCTTGACGATGAGCCCGTTGTAGCTGTCCGCCTCGTAGGGCGGGCGGCCCACCAGCAGCTCGAACAGCAGCACGCCCACAGCATAGATGTCCACCCGGACGTCGAGCTCCTGCTCCCCGGCGGCCTGCTCCGGCGCCATGTAGTAGGGAGTGCCCAGCACCATCCCCGTAGCCGTGAGCTTCTGCAGATCCTGCGCCCGGGCGCCCACCACCTTAGAGATCCCGAAGTCCAGGATCTTCACAAAATCCGCGCGGTCCCCCATGCGGGTCAGGAAGATGTTCTCGGGCTTCAAGTCCCGGTGCACGATGCCCGCCTCATGGGCCACCTGCAGGGCCAACAGCATCTGCACGATGATGTCCAGCGCGCGGTTGGCGCTGAGGCCCGTTTCGGACTCCTCAATGAGCTCGCTGAGGGTGCGCCCCTCCAGGAACTGCATCACCATGTACGGCAGCCCCTCCTGGGTGGAGCCCACATCGGTGACCTCGCAGATGTTCGGATGCCCCAGGCTGCCCGCGATCTGCGCCTCCTGCATGAACCGCTGGGTGGCCTGATCCACGGCGGAGAACTCCTCGCCCAGGATCTTCACCGCCACCTTACGGCCCAGGGCGATGTGCCGCCCCTCATAGACCACACCCATGCCCCCCTCGCCGATGACGTCGAGGAGCTCGTACCGCTCGTCGAGCAGCTTGGGGCCGGTGGTCATAGTGTCAGCCTAGGATGTAGTCCGGGATCTGTCAACGGACAGACAGCGCCGCGCCCAGGGCGCCCACGAGCTGAGGCTCGGGCAGCACCGTCACCGGACGACCCAACTCTTTGCTCAAGGCATCCACCATGGCCCGGCCCAAGGCCACGCCGCCACTCATGAATACCGGCAGGTCCACCGGCAGGATGCCCGCCAGGGTGGCCACCCGTGAGGCCAGGGACTGGTGCACGCCTTTGAGGATCCCGGGCACGGGCTCACCCTCGGCCATGAGTGAGATCACCTCGCTCTCGGCAAACACCGTGCAGGTGGACGACACGGACACTGCCGATTCGGCGCTGCCCACCAACCCCGGAACCTGGTCCCAGCCCACCTTGAGGCGGCCCAACAGCACCTCCAGGAACCGGCCCGTGCCCGCGGCACACTTGTCGTTCATGGAAAAGTCCGCCACCGTGCCGTCGACGCCGATGCGGATCACCTTGGAGTCCTGGCCACCCATGTCCACGAGCACTCCGGCTTTGCCGGTGCGGTGGAAGGCCCCGCGCGCGTGGCAGGTGATCTCCGTGATGGCCCGGTCGGCACGCACGCGCTTGCGACCGTAGCCCGTGGCGCCGACGGGGGCGTCCTCCGGCGTGTGGGTGGCCTCCCGCAGCTTGGCCAGCTCCACTCGGGTCTGCTGCTCCACAAGCGGCTCGGCGGGCACCACCACGCTGTCGATGATCTCCCCGGCGCTGCCGAGCACCACACCCTTCCAGGTGGTGGATCCCGCGTCCACGCCCAGGGCCACGCCGCTCATGCGAAGCTCTCCATGAAGGCCTGCAGCCGGGTGTTGCCCTGCTCCGTGGAGTAGGCCCGCAGATCGTTGTGGTCCGCCTCGAGCAGCAAAGACTTGATGCCGGCCCGCTCGGCCAGCTTGTCTCGCAGGTCCACCTGGCCGATGGAGTAGGGCTTGCAGGAGCGGTCGCTGTGCAGCAACGCGCCGTCCACCTGATAGTCCCCGGCCAACCGGCTCATGAGCTCCAGCCGCCGGTCCAGGTCCTCATTGAGGATCACGTGGGTGTAAGACCGCGCCGCGGAGTTGATGGGATCGGTGGGATCCATGCGCTTGCCCGCTTCGGCCCAGGCGTTGGTGTAGGTGGTGACCACGATGTTGAAGCGGTTCTCCGCCAACAGCGTGGACATCTCGCGCACGTTGAACCAGATGGGCAGGTTGTCCCACAGAAGCCGGTAGCGCTCCTCCTTGATGCCACCCACCCCGCGCCTGACGCGGTCGCGAAGCTCGTCGAGCAGGTGACGATAGTAGGCGTTACACTCTGCGCCGCCCCGCAGGGCCACGATGGGGCCGATGTGGAAAAAGCCGTCAAAGCCCGTCCAGGGTGCGGGCCGGTGGGTGGACTCGGCCAGACACTCACCCCACAGCATCGTGCCCTCGTAGGAGAGCCTGGCCACCTCGAGCAGCCGCTCTTCGGACGCGCGCCGGCCGCTGACCCGCTCGGCCACGGCCATGAGCTCCTCGAGCTGATCCTTCACATACTGCTGGTGGTGCTCGGCGCTGTCTTTTGCGCCGTACACATAGGGCGTGTCGATGAGCACCAGGGGCACTTTGAAGTGGTCCGCGAGGCAACGATACCAGTACAGCACCGTCTGGCAGATGTTGGTGCAGCAGGCCAGCAGGTCCGGTCTGGGCAGCCGCCCCACGGGGGTCTTGTCCAACAGCACGCCGCCGATGTCCGTGCGGGCGTAGCTGCAGAGGCTGCGCGAGTAACCCACCTTCTCCGCGGCGTCGGAGTACTCGGAGCAGAGGCGCTGCACACCGCACAGGGCCGCGTGGTTCTCGGGATAGACCGAATGGAAGCCCAGGGTCCGCAACAGCTCCACGGGGAAGCCGCTGGTGACCCAGGCCACGGGCACCGCCCCGTCGGCGTAGCGGCCCTCCAGGTAGTGCCGCGTCATCAGATCCTTGAGCTTGCCGATGGACTCCAACGGCGGGCCAAAGGGCGAGTCGGGGCGTGGGCCGCGTCGTCCCTTCAACCGCTTCTGTAAACCCTGCAGCTCCATCAGAAAGGGGCCGCCCACATGTTTGATCAGCTCGTACTGCAAGCGTCGGGTGATCATGACTTCCTCCGCTGGGCCACCATCTCCACAAACGCCTCCAGTCGGGTGACGGTCTGTCCCGCCAGCTCACTCTCGAGCTCGCTTTCCAAAAACAACACGGGCACGTCCTGGGCGCCAAAGTGCGCCTTGATGCCGGCCACGTCGAACAGCTCGGGCTCGCAGAACTTCACCGTGTGGATCACCACCCCCTGGGCACCGCTCTGCTGCACCAGTCGATTGAGGTAGTCCATCCGCTCGGCCAGGGATGTGGACCGGGTGGGACACGGCGGGTATGCAAACATCAACCACGCCAGGGTCTCCACCGGGTCGTCTTTTCTCACCAGGGGCTTTCTCACCACCCGGCGGCCCACCGCGGCGTAGTCATCCGCGGCCACGTAGGCCCCCAGGTCCGCCAGCTCATCGAAGATCGTCATGGGTTCGGGGACGATGCCCGTGAGCAGCAGCGGCACGCCCTTTTGTTTCACCGCGCCTTCACCCCCCTCTGCCAGCCCCCCTGCCGCCTCTTTGAGCTCGGCCAGGTGATCCTCCGGCCAGAGCCACTCCCCTCGCCGGAGCACCTCGTACAGCGCACGATCGGCCAAGGCCAATCGCGACCGCCCCTCGAGCAGTTGCAACCGCAGCCCATCGATCTCCCGGTGCAATCCGATGGCCCACTCGAGTCGATCCGCCACGAGCGACACGCCGGTGATCCCCTCGAGCTTACGTGCCAGATCCCGCAGCTCAGCCACCACAAATTTGCGCGAGCTCGGCCGCGGCCCGCCCTTGGGGTTCAGGTAGTGCAGCGCCGGTTTGTCCGCCCCACCGAAGCTGGGGATCAACGTCGCCAACCCCTGGATGGAGTCGCAGGCGTGGGGATACAAATACCCGTCCACGTCCTGGGTTCCCCCCGCCTGTACAAACGCCACCGCGTTGCGCGCCACCGCACAGACATAGGCCTGGATCCGCCCGGCCCCCGGCCCCCGGGGCGCGCCCGGCGGCCCCCACAGCTCCACCGCCAACACGTCCATGGCGGTGAGTAGCTCCTTGGGATACTGGATCGGCAACACCGCCAGCACCTTGCGCCCGTGGGCCTGCTTCTGCTCTTTGATGTAGTCTGTCCGCATACCTGCCGTCCGTCTCCGCGCGTTCAATCCCACCGCCGCAAATCCAGCGGTGGGCGACCATAATAGCCCCCCCGGGGACCGATTGCCAGGATCGGAGGCCAGCGTCATTCGGGACCTCCCTGAGCGCTTCGGGCGCCTACCGGCGTCGTCGTTTGTACTTCCGGATCATGCGCCTGAGCTTGAGATCCACGGCCTCGAGCCTGCGCATGGCTTTTTCCTGGGTTTTTAATCCGGCGCGGATGGCTGGGAAGTCGGCCCGTGGATAGGCCCGCATGAGCTGCGCGTAGGACCGCGAGAGCTCCTGATAGGCGCGCACTTTCTCCTGGTGCAGGGGCCGGAGCAGGTGGGAGCGCACGTGCACGCCCGTGAGCTTTTTTACGAACTCCGACGTCTGCCACACGAGCACGGCTTCGAGCAGATCCACGCCGGCCTTTTGATTGGTGAAAATCTTGCTTTCGAACTCGTCGATGCGTTGTTTGAGCTGACGCTCCTCTCTTTTCAGAGGCTTCATCTGCGTCTCGTAGTCGAGCACGTCTGCCCGCACCTTGTCCAGCTCACACCGCGCCAGCTTGGCGCAGCTACAGGCCGTGAGACTCAGCAGGACCAGGGTCGTGAGCCGCGGTCGAAGTGGGACAGCGCGCAGCATCGCCGGAGTGCTCCTGTCAGGAGATGAGCTTCTTGATGTCGCTGTAGGTGAGCAGGGCGATGAGCACCAGAAGCATAAAAAACGCCACGGTGTGGATGCGCGCTTCGATGTTGGGATTGATGCGGCGGCGGGTGATGGCCGCGATGAGCAGAAACACGATGCGACCGCCGTCCAGGGCCGGCACGGGCAGCAGATTGAACAGCCCCAGCAGGGTCGACAGGATAATGACGATGAGCAGCGCGTTATCCGGCCCACGCACCATCTCCGTCTTCATGTAGGCCACAATGCCCACAGGACCCGAGGCGCCTTCGCGCACCTTTTTGTCGCCACGAAAGAGCCGCTTCAGCCCTTCGAGCATCTTGACCGACTGCCGCACGGGGAAGGTCAAGCCAGCCCAGGCATCGGCCCCAAAGTTCGTGCGTTTCCAGCTCAGCACACCGATATTCACGAGCGTCATGTCGATGAATCCGGTGTGCTTGTTGGGCGACACATCGCGGTGGATGATGTCCTTTTCACGTGTGAGGGTAAGCCGCACCTCCCCGCGCTCCTTTCCCGCCCAACGAAACCCCTCGAAGGCCCATTTGCACACGCTCTTGAGCTCGTCGACGCTGGACACGGGTCGCCCGTTGGCCTCCAAGATCAAGTCGCCCGCCTTGAGCCCGTCCTTGGCCGTGGTGGCGGGCGCCCGATGGATCTTGTCCACGCGTAGGCCCCCGCTCTTCGTTTTGGGCTCCGCCAGAATCACGCCGAAGAGCTTGGTCTTGGGATCCAGGGGCTGCCGGAGGGTCAGCTTCTCGCCGTCTCGTAAGATCTTCAGCGTCGGCCGCTTCAAAGCCTCGCGCCGGGTGGCGTTGGGCTCATGGCGGTACCCAAGCTTCCAGGCGGCGAGGTAGCCGTGGTAGGTGTCAGTGCTGTCAATGGCATACCCGTCGACGTGGGTAAGCACATCCCCGGACTTGATGCCGGCCCGGTGAGCGATCTTGTCTTTTTTGATCCCCGTGATCTTCACCCCGGGCAAGCGTTTGTTATAGGGCTGACCCAGGCTGCCAAAGAGCAGCGCCGCGAAGATGAAGGCGAACAGGTAGTTGGTCACCGGGCCCGCGGCGATGACGGCGATGCGCGACCAGACCGGGCGGTTGTCAAAGAGCCGCGGGTCATCGGGATCCTCGTGTTCCTCCACGGGGTTCATGCCGTCGATCTCCACAAATCCGCCGAAAGGGATCATGGCCAGCTGATAGGTGGTTTCGCCCTTGGTCTTGGACCAGAGCACCTTGCCAAACCCCACGGAATAGCGCAGGACCCGCATGCCGCTCCAGCGGGCCACCATCATGTGTCCCGCCTCGTGGATGGCGATCAGAAAGCCCAAAGCGATAACGGCAAGGATGAAGCCGAGGATACTCATGCGGTGAAAACCTGTCCGGGCCGCCGCCGACGGCCCCGTTCAATCACAATGCCAGTGTGTGTAGCACATCTCGGGCGGATCCGCCCAATGTGAACGGTGCGCGCGCCGTGCGAGGACCGGGTCCTAGCCGTGCAGGATGGGCGGCTGGCCCGTGGACTCCAGGGTCGAGCGCCAGAGCTCGCCCTCGAGGTCCACCACCTTGCGGGCCTGAGTGGCCGCCGTCAGGGGCACGTGGGTGAACTGGTCGTGCCACAACCCCACCACCATGCCGGTCTCTCCCGCCATGGCGGCGTGGGCGGCGTGCTCGGCGAGGCTGCCACAGAAGATGGCGTCCTTGGAGTTGGCCGGCGCCGCGCGGATGATGTAGCTGGGATCGATGTACTTCAAGTTGATGTCCCAGCCCAGCCCCTTGAAGTGCTCCTTGATGCGGTCGGACAAATACGGACCGATGTTCTGGAGCTTGACGTTGCCCGAGGCATCCCGCTCACCCGAGGCCTCGAAAATGTCCTGGCCCGCGCCCTCGGCCACCACTACCACACTGTGGCCCCGCTCCTTGAGGCGCTTTTGCAAAAACGCCAGGATGCCCCGCTCGCCGTCGAAGTCGAAGCGCTGCTCGGGCACGAGCACCAGGTTCACCTCGCGCATGGCCAACGCCGCGCTGCAGGCGATGTACCCCGAGTGGCGCCCCATGAGCTTAACCACACCCACACCATTTGGCGCGCCCTGGGCTTCGACGTGGGCCGACCGGATGGCCAGGGTCGCCATGTCCACCGCCGTGTCGTAACCAAACGTGCGGCTGATGAACGGGATGTCGTTGTCGATGGTCTTGGGCACCCCCACCACGGCGATCTTGAGGCCCCGGCGGGTCACCTCCTCGTAGATCCCCTGGGCACCGCGCAGGGTGCCGTCACCGCCTACGGTAAAGAGGATGCGGATGTTCAGTCGCTCGAGGGAGTCCACGATCTCCGTGACGTCCTGCGCCCCGCGGGAGGAGCCGAGCACCGTGCCGCCCATCTCGTGAATGTCGCCGACCGCAGTGGGGTTCAGTTCCCAGAGGCTGTGACCGTACTTGGCGATGAAGCCCTCAAAGCCGTACCGGGCCCCAAAGATGGACCGCACGCCGTAGCGGTACCAGAGCTGGAGCACCAGGCCCCGGATCACGTTGTTGAGCCCCGGACAGAGCCCGCCGCAAGTGACAATGGCCGCCTTGACCTTGGTGGGGTCGAAGTAGATCTTCGACCGGGGCCCGGCCATTTCGAAGCTGGTGGGCTCGGTGCCGGCATCCCGATGCTCGCGGAAGCTCTGCAGGCTGGCGTCCATGACCAAACGCCGGTCGTCCCGGACGAAGTTGGCGATCTCGTCACCATCGGTGCAGTTGAGCTCAAGGGGAGAGTCCACCTTGCATTCACCGAGGCAGGGCACGTTGAGATCTACGTTAGCGCTCATGGGCAAAAGCTCCTGGAGTATCGTCTGTGGGGGCCGCATTTGCTCCGGGCGGACCCGCGTTCATACTAGGGGAGCTCCGGCCGCAAGTCCACGCCTGGCTTCGCCCCCCCTGAGATGTTATTCATCGACCAGGAGGCGCCCCGCGTTGCACCCGGACCCACACATCGGCGCCGTGATCGCCGGACGATTCACCGTGGAGCGGCTCGTGGGACGCGGCAGCATGGGCGCGGTGTACGTGGCGCTGCACGCGGCACTGGGCCGCCGGTACGCCGTCAAATTCCTGCACGAGTCCATTGAATCGGACGCCGTGCTGGTGGAGCGGTTCCGCCGGGAGGCCCGCGCCATCAGCCGGCTCGACCACCCCGGCATCGTCGCCATCGCCGACTTCGGGCGCACCGAGCACAACCAGCTCTATCTGGTCATGGAGTACGTGGACGGCCCCAGCCTCCAGGACGCGCTGGAAGAGGAGGCCCCCGACGGCCTACCCCTCCGCCGTACCTGCTCCATCACGGCTCAGCTCTGTCGGGCAGCCGGGGCGGCCCACGCCGCCGGGGTGGTGCACCGCGACCTCAAGCCTGAGAACATCCTGCTCAAAGCCGACGACACCGAAGAGGACGTCGTGAAGATCCTCGATTTCGGCCTGGCGAAGATCGTGGACAGCACCGAGCTCACGGAGCTGACCACCCGGGGGGAGATCTTCGGCACGCCGGACTACATGGCCCCCGAGCAGGCCCGGGGCGACGACATCGACCACCGGGCAGACCTGTACTCCCTGGGGGTCATCGCCTACGAGCTGTGCACCGGGCGACCGCCTTTCATGGCCAAGTCCATCCCCCAGCTCTTGCTGGCTCACCAGACGCAGTTGCCCGATCCGCCTTCGGTGCACCTGATTCCCGGGGCCGAGCCCCTGCCCCCCGGCGTGGAGCGCATCATCCTGCAGTGCCTGGAAAAGGACCCGGATCGCCGGCCCCGGGAGGCCGCCGAGATCGCCAGGATCTTCGAGCACCAGGCGCAGCAGCGACCCTCCTACGCCCGCATTGTGCCCTTGGTAAAAGTGGGCCCGCTCCCCGACGCCGAGGACGACTGGAGCGAGGTCACCCTGGACGTGGAAACCCTGGTGCCCACGGAGCCCGACCTCCAGAGCCCCCCGGCCCCCGCTGCGGCCGACGGCGAGGACCCGGCGGGTCGGCGGGAGTGGATCTGGAGCCAAGCGGTGAAGAAGTGCCGCGCGCTCACCCGGCGCCTGGGGGATCACCGGCTGGGCAGCGTGCACCTCATCCGCCTCCTGGGCAGCCTCAGTGACATCGAGGAGCGCGTGGTCTCCCTGGAAACCGGGCTCGCCCTGGCGGCGTCCCGCCTCGCCGAGCTCAACAACATGGTGCGCGAAGCCGAGGCGCGGCTCCGTTATGCCGTGGTGGACCTGTCCATGGAGCGCGGTCGGCTGCAGGACGAGGGCGCTGATCAAAACGTCTACGCTGACCTGGACTTCCAGATCCGCACCCTGGAGCAGCGCCTCGCCGGCCTGTATGCAAAAAAAGACGAAAAAAAAGCGGCCCTGCTCGGCGCCCTGCGCGCCCGCCAGGAGCGACTCGAGCTCCTGCGTCAGGACCAGTCCCACCTCGAGGTCAGGCTCATCAACGGGGTGCTCAAGACCCGCCCGGCCCAGGCCCCCGCCGACATCCTCGACGCCTACGCCGGGCTCACGGACCTGCTGGCCTCGCTTAAGGACGTGCCCTAAAGGACAAGCGCCAAAGAACAGGCGCTAGAAGCTGGGCGGCGGAAAGCCGGCGTCGCCGGACTCCTCGGCGCCAAAGTGCTCGAACATCAACAGGGGCAGGACGATGGCGACGCGCGTGACAAACTCCGGGAGCGGGATTCCTTTGAGTGGCGACTCATCGCAGATCTCGCGCAGCCGCAGCGGGAAGCTTTCCTCTACCCCTTTGGGCAGCTGCCAGGCGCCGCTGACCACCTCCACCCCGCTCTGGGTGCGGGTGACAAAACAAGCCAACGTCTGACCCACGTGGTGGCGCTCCGCGATGGCGTCGTTGTACAGCTCCAATGGCTCGTCTGCGAGCAGATCGCGCACCTGGACCGTGTCAGGCGAGGGGAAGGACTCGATCGTGAACAGCCCGTAGCGGCTGGCGTGCAGCGCGCGCAAGGCGGCGCGCTCGGACACGGTGAGCGCGCGGGGCAGACGCGCGATGATGCGGTCGAGCAGCGCCTGGCCCTGGACGTCCTGGGCCCCAAAAACCAGCCACTCCCAGATGGCGCCCTGGATCGTGGTGTCCTCGGCGTCCGCGAACTCGATGAGCCGGTTGAGCGCGGTGACGGCCGTGGGCTCGGCTGCCGCCATGAAGTTGCCGCGGGGGCCCGCGTCCATGAGCTCGGCCACAAAGTCGGAGATCTCCTCCCCGGTAGGCAGCGGTGCGTCGGAGGACTGGCGGTCGGCCAGGAGCATGGAGCCCTCGGCACCGAGGAAGGGGCAATCCACGGGGCAGTCGATCTCCACCACCCGCTTCTGAGCGCAGCACAGGGAACAGATGGGGGCCGACCGTGCGGGGCACGGGCGCTTGCCCTTGCGTTGATCACACACGTGGCATTTGGACTTGGCGGCCATGGACGTCACCTTTCTGGCGATACGGAAGAAGATGGGGCCTCGCAGCGGAAGATGCAATATACTCACCTGACTTCGGTCTGGAAGGCAAAAAATGAAAACGCTTCACATCTTCGTGCTCACCACCCTGGTGGCCGGGACGAGCCCCGCCTGCCAGCGCGGCTCCGACGGCAACTCCCGCAAGCCCGACAAGCCCGGAACGGGCATGCGCGCCGCGGACAACGGCATGCGCCCCCGCCCGGCCATGGCGCGCCCACGACCCGCGCCACAGAAAGTGGAGGTGGGAAATAACGTCTTGGCGCTGCCCAACGCCCCCGGCGTCAAGCCCATGACCCTGGAGGAAGCCAAGAAGCTGCCCTACGTGAAGGTCGCCGTCTCCCGGGTCGTGGCCCTGGCGCGCAAGCACTGCAAAACCCACTGGTTCGGGCTGTACCTGGGGGGCAAAAAGCTCGGCTACGCCGAGATGGGCTGCCGGGTGACGAAGTGGAAGGGCAAAGACGTGCTCGAGCGCATCTCCCGCATGGTGATGCAGGCGCAGCTCTACACCACGGCCGTGCGATTGGAGTCCAAGTCCATCGTGCGGTTCGACGCCGTCAACGGTGAGCTGCTGCTGTACGACTACTCCATGCAGGGGGCCCAGCAGCAAAAGACCCTCCGGGTGCAGCGCCAGGCCGACGGCTGGCACATGCGCCGCACCTACCGGGCCGGCGCGATTCGCAAGCCCGTGGAGAAACGGATCCTAAAGACGGTCGAGTCCAACCTCGGAAACGGCGAGCCCGCCGTGTCCACGCTGCTGGTGGACGGCAAGCTCAAACCCGGCGCGCGGTACCGGTACGTGGAGTTTGACCCCGAAGACGTCCAGGATCGGGACAGCGCGGCCCAGCTGCTAAATACGCAGACGCGGTCCCTGCGCGGCGTGAAGGTGAAGTTGCACAAGCTCGAGATGCTCGAGATGCACCGTCGCCTGCGCGGAGTCACCGTGGTGGACGACGAAGCCAACTGGCTCGACGGACTGCTGCAGGGCACCATCCGCATCCGCCGGGAGGAGAAGGCCATGGCCAAGCGGGTGGATCCCAACGCCGGGGACTTCGGTCTGGGTGTGGTGATCAAGGCCAAGATGAACGTAAAAAAGCCCGGAAATGTGTCCCAGCTCCGGTTGCAGATGGACGGGTTCCTGCCCACGGCGCTGACCGAGACCAAGCGACACAAGCTCGAAAAAAAGAGCGCCAAGCAGGCCATCCTGACCATCACCCGGGAAAGCTTGGCGAACCTGCCGACCATGACGCTGCCGGTGACCGACAAGACCTATGCCAAGGACCTCAAAGCCACCCACAACATCGAGTCGGGGCACCCGGACATCCGGGCCCTGGCCAAACAGGCCGTGGGCGGTGAAAAAAACGCCCTCAAGGCCACGCAGAAGATCAATCGCTTCGTCTACGGATACCTGCGCAAGAGCCTCTCGACCAACCTGGACTCGGCCCTCGCCATCGCCCGGGCCCGGGCCGGGGATTGCACGGAGCACGCCCGACTCATGGTGGCCCTGTGCCGCGCCGTGGGGCTGCCGGCCCGGGAAGTGGGTGGCGTGACGTACGTGCCCGACCTGGGCGGCTTCGGGTATCACGCCTGGGTGGAGGTGTGGGTGGGCCGGTGGATCACCAGCGACCCCTCCTGGAATGAGGTGCCGGCCAACGCGACCCACATTCAAATGGGGGGCCCCAATGACGTGCAATGGATCGGGACCCTCGGCGCCCTCAAGCTCCGCGTGCTCAGCTTCAAAAAGTGAGCACGAGCTGGTATGTCGAGCTCCAGCTCCAACAAAGGCGACGGTCCACCCGATCCGCGCCGGGCCACCCGCATGGGACGGCCGCGCCACATCGCCGAAGCTCCGACCGCGCCGCTGGCAGCCGAGCCGTCTGACCCACCTCCCCTGGGCCCGCTCCCCCCGGTGGGTGACCTCACACCCCCGCTGTTCGACGATGCCGAGGATCTCGACTACTCCCCCACTCGGCCCGTGCGCAAGATGGATCTCGAGGACCTGGTGTCCCTCCCGGGGGAGGGGCCCGAACCCACCACCGAGCTGGGGCTCGAGGGAGGCTCGGAGCTCGAGACCCTGAAACCCGGCACGAACCTGGGGCCGGACGCAGAACCGCCGGATTGGGACGGCCCCCCGAAGCTGCCCGAGCCCCCGGTATCCTTTGCTCCACCGGAGATGACCCTACCGCCACGGCTGGCGGACGGATTCGGCACTCCGCCCCCGCCGTCAGGTCCCCGAAATGTCGGGGACGGCTCGGCCTACGCCGCGGCCCTCGGCACCCCCGAGCTACCGGAGCCGACCCCTTCGTCGGACCCGCTGGCCCTGAAGTTACGCCAGACCCGTCCCACAAAAGACCTGGTGAGTGGCTCGGCGGGTCACCGTCGTCAATCGAGCGGCTCGGAATTTGGGTCCGCGGTGATCTCCCGGGTGGTGGATATGCACCCTTCGGTCATGCAGATGAGCCCTGCGGCCGAAGACGAGACTGCGATCACAGACAGCTCCTGGGTCACGCAAAGTGAGACGACCTCCGGAGACACCGACAACGTCACGGACGTCTGGGCCGAGAGCGCCTACGAAAGCCACCCGGACCAGGCGAAGCTCCTCAAAAAGCCCGTCGCATCCCGGGCGCCCGGATCGGCCCAGCCCTCTACTCCGTCAGGAGCCGACGCCAAGAGCGTCGTGGCCGGCCGATACCAGGTCCTGGAACGCATCGGCGTCGGGGGCATGGCACGAATCTTCCGGGTCCAGCACCTGGAGCTGGGCAAGCACTTCGCCCTGAAGATCATCCACTCCGCGCTGTCAGAAGACACGAAGGTGCGGGAGATGTTCTACCGGGAGGCCCGGCTGGCGAGCTCCCTGGACCATCCGAACATCGTGCTGCTGACCGATTTTGGCGTGGACGAAAACTACGGTGCCTACATCGTGATGGAGTATCTCAAGGGCGAGACCCTTCACGCCAAGTTGCGCCGGGAGGGCCGGCTCCACCCCAACGTGGCCTGCGAGGTGGCCCTGCAGGTGGCCGAGGCGGCGATGTTCATCCACGGCCGGGACGTGGTGCACTGCGACATCAAGTCCGAGAACGTCTTTCTGTGCGAGCCGCCGGCCGAAGCGCGCCGCCGCACCATGGTCAAGCTGCTGGATTTCGGTCTGTCTCGCCAGAAGATCGGCTCCGGTCGGGTCTCCATCTCCGAGGTGGGGGGTACACCCGCTTACATGGCGCCCGAGCGCATCAACCGCATGTCCCCGCGCCCGAGTATGGACATCTACTCCCTCGGCATCCTCCTGTACGAGATGCTCGCCGGCTCGCTGCCCTTTGGGGGCACCATGGAAGAGGTGCTCATCGCCCAGCTCAAGCAGCAACCCGAACCCCTGTCGAAGCGGCTCAAAGATCGGGTGGACGACCGGCTCGAGGAGCTGGTCATGAAGGCCCTGAACAAGGACCCCGACACCCGGCAAAAGGACATGGGGGCCTTTCTGTACGAGCTGCGCACGGTGATGGACATGCTCGGCATCGGACGCCGGCGAGGCAAACAACCCGTCGAGCGGGTGCGCAGCGGCGGAAACGCCGCGCGGGTGAAAAACTGCGAGCTGCTGGTGGCCGACTGTGCCCTGCCCCTGTTCATGACCGATGCCCGAGCCAACCTCGTGCTGGCAAACAAGGCCTTCGCCTCCTTTGTGAACTTGGCGGTGGACCAGACGGCGGGCACGCCCCTGATGGACACCCGCCTGGGCCGGGTCTGCCCGGAGATCCTCGAAGACCTGCACAAGGTCATCACCACCCGCAAACAAACCCAGCGCATTCTCTCGTTTCCCTGGCGCACCTCCAAGCAGGTCTCCATGATGATCTGGCTGACCCCGGAGATCATCGACGACAAGATCGTGGGTATCATCGGCGTCATCCACCCCTTCACCACCGCCCGCACCTGATCGGCGGGTCAGGGACTGGCCGGACCGCCCTTCTTCCTGGGAAGCAGGCGGAAGTGATGGGTCACCGGGATGGTGGAGAGCAGATCCATCTCCGACGTGTGGTAGCCGTGGGTCCAGTTGTTGATGACGAGCGGAAAACCGCTCTTGCCCAACCGATCGGAGATGATGCCCACGTGATCGGGCCCAGGTTTGGGCAGGGTGTCCATGAACACAATGTCCCCCGGGAGCAGCGTGAGTCGCGTGGAGCGCTGAACCGACGTCGCCAAGAGGCGGAAGCGGGACCGAAAATAGGTGACCATGCTTCTGACCCGGCGGTGGTCGATGTTCCGGTCCGGCCGCCGGATCCAGCGGTAGAGGCGCCGGTGACCCTTGATGTGACGATGCATGAGCTGCTGCAGATCAAACCCTGCATTATTGGGGTAGGAGATCCGCAGGGACCGCGCGCCATACCGCTTCGCCAGGTTTTTTTGCAGGGCCTCGCAGATCGTGTAGCACCCCTCCGGTGTACGTCCGTCCCCCTGGCGGACCTTGTCGCCCCGGGGGTTGAACCCGAACCGCACCGGGTAGGCCTTCACTGCCGCGCCCCGGTGCAGCAGCACGAGCACGCGGCGCTTTTTGTCGATGTGAATCGCGTTGCCCTGGCGACCGATGTGGCGCGGCACGGCCACCGAGATCTTCGGGTCGAACTGCGAGAACACGCCCCGATCCACGAGTCCCGTGGTGGTGGCGCTCACAGCCCCCGGCCTGGTCCGCGCAGGACGCGGAATCGATCGGGGTCCCGCCCGGGGCCGCTCACGCGGGGGGCTAGGCCGCGCCGGGGCCAGGGTCGCCCGCCTCGGATCACGCCGGGCCGGAGGCTCTGCCGCGGTGGCTTGGCAGGCGACGAGCAACAGCGCGGCGGCCGGGAGCCCCGGGTTCAGTGCGGATCGCAGGGTCATGAGTCGCATCACTCCGGCCTGTTACCCCACCGGGGGCGCACTTCTTCCCGCTCCGCAAGCGGCGCAGCAGTCTTTCCCCATTCCACGGCGCGCGCACTATAATGTCGACCATGTCCTACGGAAGACTCGAGCCAGGTCAAGTCGTGGCCGGACGGTTTCGCATCGATGCCATCATCGGTGAAGGCGGCATGGGCACCATCTACCGCGCCCGCCACGTGAAGCTGCCCCGCACCTTCGCCCTCAAGCTGCTCAAGCCGGAGATGGCCGACGACGCCGACTTCGTGGCGCGATTTTTACGGGAGGCCGTGGCCGCGAGCCAGGTCATCCACCCC
>Ga0180009_10001775_pt1 | contig 25905 bp, 40 predicted proteins | sample OS_PC_MetaG_FD_123537 | JGI IMG/M metagenome (GOLD analysis project Ga0180009, IMG submission 123537) | Groundwater microbial communities from the Aspo Hard Rock Laboratory (HRL) deep subsurface site, Sweden - OS_PC_MetaG | ecosystem: Environmental > Aquatic > Deep subsurface > Groundwater... | reverse complement strand
TGAGAAATGTTATTGTTCATGAATATAGCAAGATTAATGATGAATGGGTTTTTGAGGCAATAACTAAAGAGATTGTTAAAGATGTTAGGGATTTTTTGGAGGCATTGAAATGATACGTGCAATCTTCCTCGATTTCGATGGGACGATATCAGATGCGCATAGTATTGCATTTAAGTCGATGGTACGGACGCTTGATGAGTATGGGCACAAGTTCGATCAGAATACCTTGTTGAAATTAATGGGGAATAAGATGCATGTTATCATCAAAGGTCTTGGTCTCAATGCAGGACATCTTGATGCGCTTCGAAAGAGATTCTATAAGCACTTTACAAAGGCTGCTGTTGATGGTGGGATAAAATTATGTGTTTCGGTTAAGCCATTGTGGGATTTGAAAAAGAAATATCCATTGATTATCGTTTCTAATTCGGAGACGAGTTTTTTGAGAAAGTCGATTAAGAAACTTGGTTTGAAAGGTTTGTTTAATAAGATTTATGGGGCTGAGAAGTTTGAAGATAAAGATGATATGCTGGAGAAGTTGTTTAAGAAAATGAAGATTAAACCAAGTGAAGCAATTTATGTTGGAGACAGGTTTAGTGATATCGAGTATGCTCGTGAAGCTGGATGTTGGGCTGTAGCGATTCATAATAAGTGTGCATGGTCGAATCTAAAAACAATTAAGAAAGAAAAACCAGATTATATTATTAAAGATTTTAGGGAATTGAAGAGAGTTTTGAAGGAGATTAATTCAATTGACCGATTGCCTTCACGATATTGAGTTCTAAGTCTTGGTTTTTCTTTAGAAATTTGTTGAAAAGGGCTTGTATCTTTTTATCTTGTTTTCTTTTTGTTCCTTTTGTCCCGGTGAGTTGTGCGTAGAGTTCGATTTCTTTGTCTGAAAGCTCGGCAAGAGGGGCATTCTTAGGGATTTTACCTTTGAAATTTCCTTTTAGAACTTCTTTGAAAATATCTTCGGCTAATTGTGAAAGATTGTCTGATGAGAGGTTTGGTTTTGTGCCGCTTCGGCAAGTACCCTCTGAAGAGGGCATCCAGTTTACTTCAAACTTTTTTTCTAGGATATTTTTTAGGACTGTTGTGTTTAGATTTGTTAATTTTTTTAATGTGAATATTTTATCTTTTGGAAGAAGGTCATATTTACGGATTGTTCGGAAAACTTTTCTTTCGAAGTAGTCTATGAATTGGGATTTATTGAGTTCTTTCTGATTTGTAAATGTCCAGACTATTTTATTCATAATTTTATTTCCTCAAATTTAGCTCGGTTTTCTGAACCGGTTGAATAAGCTTCTTGAAGTTCTAAAGCTTTTTGTTTTCCTTTTTTATTTGAGAAATATATTGTTGGTTTTCCTTTTCCGCCTTCGAGGATTGGATCGAATTTATCGATAATAGCGCTTTCTGTTTCGTTTCTTGCTACGACGAACCATGTGCCTTCTGTGTAAAAATGTCTTCCGATTATTGTTAAGGGCAAGGTCTTCTCGGTGATTAAATCATTTTTTAATAAAACCTTAAGTCTTTTCGCAGGTTCTTTTTCGCAAAGTAAACATCCTCCGCCAGGGCTTGGATATTTTATTTTATATTTTTCTGCAAGGGCCATTTGTTTCTTTCTTGAACGTCCTTTAAATCCTGCATCTGCTAGCGGTCTTGTTAATTTGAACCCGATTGCTTCATCTATTTTTTTTTGTGCTGGGGCGGTTTGAGACATGGGTCGTTGCCCTGGGACTTCGCCGGTTGCGATAATATTATGTCCGTGTTTGTCCGCATATTCTTTCGCTTTTTTGAACATGAAAATTTTACAGTCGATGCACGGATTAATCCCGGAACCGGTCCCGTATTTTGGATTTTTCAGAAGTGTTAGATATTCGGATAAAAGGGGTTCTTTGGTTACGTCGAAGATTGTCATTTTAACTCCTTCTTTTTGTGTGAAGTGGAAGTTGCAACTGAGATTGCAGCAGCCACATCCGAATGGGAGATTGAAATGCAATGCTTCAATTTTGTAATTTTGTTCTTGGAGCATACGCACAACTAATCGAGAATCGAGTCCTCCGGAGTACAATACTAACGCTTTTTTCATGATTAGAGAAATAGATTTGCGCTTTAAGACTTTTTGGTTAGTATCCTCCGAAGGCCTCTAGTTCTCTTGAATATCCATTGTGTTCGAAATCGAAGTTGAAGATGAAAAGGAACTCGGATAGTGCTTGAACACCTAGTCCGGCTTCTTTTGATATCTTATATAAATATTCTGTGAAGCAGTAGGGGCAAAGGTGTGTATTGTTTTTCCCACAAGACGCGCATCTCTTGGAAGTTCCATCGAAGTGTCTGTGGACCCCAAGAAATTTGTTTAATTTTTTCTTGATTTGTTCTTCGTCTTTTGGAAATCTTTTAAGCCATTGTCTAAAGCCTTTGGCTAAACATTCGGGGCAAAGAGGATCGTTAATATTGTAACCGCAAGATAAACAATCTTCGTGGGTGTAATTTTTGTTAGATGCCTGTATAGCGACATTCATTTTCTGTTTCATAGAAAAGGGGGAATGTCGCGCAATCACCAGGTCTTGATAGAGCCTAAATGAGCGCACGCTAAAAAGACATAAGAATTCATAATACACGTTCTTCTTTGCGTTTGCATACTTAAATTAAGAAGAGGAATTATTTAAATGTTTGGGGAGGGGTGTTTTACGAGATATTTCAAAAGTTAATATTTTGCAAAAGTACCTTGGGTTTTTAGTTGAGTTTAATATAGGCCTAGAAAGAATCGAACTCCCGAATTATCGATGTAAAAGATAATACTCTAAGGGATATACTCCCCAAATTCAACTCTTGAGGTAGGTTTTGGGCTACCCCCCATTTAAGAATAGGTAATTATTTAAATGAAAGTTTATTAAGATAAATATGGAAAAACAAATAACTGATTTTACAGTTTTTATAGAACAGGATGAAGATGGAATTTATATAGCAAAAGTTCCAGAAATAGAAGGATGTTATACTCAAGGAAAGACTTTGCAAGAAACTTTAGAAAGGATTAAAGAGGCAATAGAAGTTTGTTTAGAAGCTGGTAAAAATGAAATTAATCCTATGAGATTTATTGGTATTCAAAAGATTCAAATAGAAAGACCACAATTTGTTTGAAGATTTAATAAAAGAGTATAAATATGACAAAGTTAATAACTATTTCTGGGAAAAAATTTTGTGGAATATTAGAGAAATTGGGTTTTATTAAAATTTATGGAAAAGGTAGTCATGTAAGATTCAAACACCCTGATGGAAGGCTAACTGTTGTTCCTGTTCATGGAAATGAAAATTTGGGCAGGGGATTATTAAGAGAAATATTGAGGCAAATTAATGTAAGCAAAGAAGATTATGAAAAATTAAGAAGGTAAATTTATTCTAAAGATAACCTTTTCTAATAAACCCCCTATTTACATGAGTTTTTAGCTCAATTTAGTTAAATAGACATAAAGAGGACCGAACTTCTGAATTCTCTACTCCCAAAAGCATTTTCTTATTTAATGTTTCTTTACTAAAAATGTTTTTGCTCGGTGTTAACGCGTTATTTTTAATTTCTTCACAGCCTCGTAAAGTTTCTTTGCCCGCTTGTCATTTTCAAAATGTTCTCTAACAGGTTTGATTAATTTTTCTAGTTCCTCTGCGACTCCTACCTTTAAATCCATAGGATGTAATTTTTTATTTACAAAGGCTTCTCTTAATTCTTCATAATTTTTAAATTCTATATTCCCTCCAAACTTTTCTGGACGTTTAATCTTCATAGCCTTAATGTTTCTAAAAATAATATGCTTACAATATTCCAACAAGGGATTTCCTTCTTCTTGACCTTCAGGACAAAAAGCTCCATTAATTTTTTTCTTGAGTTCATCATAGGTGTCATGCATGTAAATACAACTCTTTGGATCTGACTTAGACATTTTAGAAGCCATCATAGTCTCTTCGTCGGTTCCTTTTTTTTGTAAACCTTGTAATCCAAGAAGGATATGGTGATGAACTGCTATTGGTTTTTTCCATTTCAATTTGTCTGCCACATCTCTCGCCAACATATTGGCTCTCCTTTGATCCATACCTAATTGACAAATATCAATATCCATATGAAAGATATCGGTCACTTGCATTGGAGGATAAAATAACTGTCCCATGCTTAATTTTTCTCCTTGTTTTCTCCCCATGATTGTTGTTGCCCGCATATTTCTTTCTAATGAAATTTCCTTCGCTATTCTCAAAGTTTTATCCCAATAATCAATTCCATCCATTATATCTTTCGCCCAAACTACTTCAACTTTTTTTGTATCAATTCCGCAGGCCTTCCATACTTCTATGAAATATTCTCCGGCAAGTCTAATGTTCTCTAGATCTCCGCCGAGTTTGTTATTAATGAATGCAAAATAATCTGCAAGATATAATTTGAATTTTATTCCGACTTTTAGCATATTTTTTAGATTGGCTGCTCTCAAAAGACCGAAATGTATTGGGGCGATTCCGGAAGGTTCGAATCCATCATAGGCTACTGGGTGAGGATTATTCTTGAATAATTCTCTTAGTTCTTCCTCAGTTACAATTTCTTGTGCGAATTCTTTTATTAATTTTATCTTCTCTTCTACATCCATATAATGAAGAGCTATTAGAGATATTTAAACTTTCCGAGGAATAAATATAAAAAGCACTTATGTTTGAAGATAATATGGTGAAAGGGATTTATGATTTGATGATTCTTGGAACGGGTGCTGCAGGAATGGCTGCGGCTATCTATGCGGGGCGTTATGGTCTTAAGACAGTGATAATTGGGAAAATGTTGGGTGGTGCGACTAATTATCGTGGGCCGATTGAAAATTATCCGGGGCATATTGGCACTGGGCAGGCTTTGATGGAAACATTTGAAAAGCAAGCTAAAGAATTTGGGGCGGTTTTTGTAGCTGGTAATGTTGATAAATTAGCTAAGGCGAAGAGTGGGTTTATTGCTAGTGTCGGCGATAAAAAATATGAGGGCAAGGCTTTGATTACTGCCCTGGGTTCGGAACATAGGAAGTTGGGAATTCAGGGGGAAGCGGAATTTGCAGGAAAAGGAGTTTCTTATTGTGCCACTTGTGATGGAAATTTTTTCAAGGGGAAAATTGTTTCGGTAATTGGCGGTTCGGATGCTGCGGCTAAGGCAGCGATTTATTTGTCAGATATTTGTAAAAAGGTTTACATCAGTTATCGAAAAGAGAAGATGCGGGCGGAGCCGATTAATCTTCAGAAAGTTGTGGAAAGAAAGAATATTGAAATTATTTATAACACGAAACCAGTTGAGATTATCGGTGATACAAAAGTAACTGGGTTGAAACTGGAATCGAGTGTTGGTAAAAAATTGGCTAATGATACCTTGGCTGTTGATGGGGTTTTTGTAGAGATTGGTTCTACCCCTATTATAGAAATCTTTAAGGGATTTGATTTGAAAATGGAAGGCGGATATATTATTGTTGATAAGGTCGGAAGAACTTCTGTTAAGGGGTTATATGCCGCGGGGGATGCAGCGAATAATCCATTTAAACAGACAATTACCGCAACTGCCGACGGTGTTTTGGCGGCTAAGGCTGCTTATGATTTCTTGAAGTTGGATAAGTGATTTTATAAAGCTCGACTTTTCAATTTTCAAGAATGAGGTTTGGTTTCCGGCGAAGGAGATGATATGAAAAAAAAGAAAGAGGATATAAAGGAGTTAAGGCATGGGGCTAGAAGATTATCCATAAAAGAGGGAGCTTTTTCAACAGTGCGACAATCACTTGGAGATTCTTATCTGACCCCGTTTGCAATTGCAATAAACTCAAGTAATTTTTTGATAGGTCTTATAACTTCGATCTCAGGATTATTGGGACCGTTAAGTCAGTGGTTCAGTTCCCGATTGATTGAGAAACATTCACGAAAGAGGATTGTTGTGACCTCCACCCTATATGAATCGTTAATGTGGATTCCACTAATTTTGATAGGATTTTTGTTTTATAAGGGAATTATAATTCCAATACTGCCCCTATTATTTTTGCTGTTTTTCTCATTTTACATTATCATTGCTAACATTGCAGCTCCGGCATGGTTCTCGTGGATAGGAGATCTCGTCGATGAAAACTATCGGGGTAAATGGTTTTCAAAAAGAAATTTTCGTCTAGGATTTGTAGGTTTACTCTTTACATTTATTGCAGCATTTTTTCTAGATTATTTTAAGTCAAAAGGTTGGACAATGTTTGGTTTTATGACACTGTTTTTTCTTGCGATGGTTGCCAGATTTATAGCTAGAGAGTATTTTAAAAAATCTTATGAGCCCAAATTAGTTTTGGAAGGGGGATACTATTTCTCTTTTTGGGAATTTATTAAAAAATCTCCGAGAAATAACTTTGGGAGATATACAATTTTTAGGGCCTTTATGAATTTCTCGGTTGCAATTGCAAGCCCTTTCTTCGCAGTATATATGTTAAGAGTATTGAATTTTAATTATGTTACTTTCACTACAATAATTCTCTCACAGGCATTTTTCGGGTTAGTTATCATGAGATATTGGGGGAAATTTGCCGATAGATATGGTAACTATGCGATTATGAGGATTACATTTATTTTTATTGGAATCTATCCACTTCTTTGGTTAGTTTCTCCTTCCCCGATTTATCTCGTCTTTGTTCCTGAGTTAATTGGTGGAATGGCTTGGGCAGGATTTAATCTTGCAAGTGGAAATTTTATATTTGATTGTGTAACTCCGCAGAAACGAGGAATTGTTCTTTCATATTATAATGTGTTAAACGGGGTTGGAATATTCTTGGGTGCAGGTCTCGGAGCAATTTTAATCGGAGTCATTAAGATAAATGGGATGGAAAGTATACTAGTGATATTTATCATCTCAGCAATAGCAAGATTAACCACAGGATTTGTCTTGACTCCACATATTAAAGAAGTTAGAAAAATGGAAAGTTTTGATTCTACAAAAGCATTAAAAAATTTAGTCCCAATAAAAAGAATCAATCATTTATTTGAAGGAACTTACGAGTTAGTTATTGGAAAAAGATTTAGGTGGAAAAAATAACTACTTTTTTCTCTTTCTTTCTAAATCTTTTTTATAGACAATTGTTCGATAAGGGAATGGGATTTCTACGCCATTCTTATCAAATTCTTTTTTGATTTGTTCTAAAAGTTCGTGTCTCATTTTGAATCCCTTGGGATTTTCTTTTACCCAAAAATATAGTCGGAGGTTTATCGAGAAATCTCCGAAGGAGACAACCCTTACATAGGGTTCCTTTTTTATCATTAAATTGTCTTCCCCTTTTTCTCGGAAGATTAAATTTTCTGGATGTGCTTTCGCTAAACGAATCATTATTTCTCTGGCTTTATCTATACTAGAATCATAACTTATTCCCGCTTCTAAAGTAAACAACATCTTTTCATCATTTAGACTATAATTTACAACTTCTTTTTCGGCTATGATGGAGTTTGGAATAATAATCCTCTTGTTGTCCCATGTTCGAATCACGGTTTGCCGAAGATTGATGTCTTCTACTTCCCCGTTCTCCCCAGAGACATTGATTTTATCTCCGATTCTAAACGGTGCATAGATTGCAATTGAGATTCCAGAGATTAAATTTGCAATGGTTTTTTGTGCGGCGAAACCTATGATGATTGCAAAGATTCCAGCTCCTGCAAGAAGAGAAATTGAAAATGTTTTAAATCCAGGGATTAATAAAAGGATCATTATTAAGGCAATTAAATAGACTAAACCAGAAGTCATAATTCGAACAATCTTTAGTCTTGTTTCTGTAACTCTTCTGTTTTGTGAAGTTTGATTTCTCATGAAAAATCGTGACATTTTTCTGAAGTAAATTTTTAGTGAGAGGTTCACTAAGAGGGCGAAGAAGATAATCAAAAATGCGTGGAATAGACTTCGTATCCAAGGATTCTCAAATAGCTGAATTAAGGGACTTGCCATAGGATAAAACTGAATTTTTGGTTCTTAAAGATTATTGGCTTAGAAAGTATGTTTTGGGTTACATCCTTTCAAGTCTGGCGATTCTCTTTGCTAATGGCGGGTGGGTTTGGAACCATTCTTTTTCTTTTGTTGGTTTTGCTAAGAAAAGTGGGGCGACTGCTCCAGAGACTTTCATTGGAGTATTGTCTTGGATTTTTCTTAATGCTCCGATTAATCCGGTAGGAGTTCGCATGAATTTTACTGCGGAAGAATCTGCAGCATATTCCCTTTTTCGAGAGATTGCTAATTGAACGAGTGCGACTACGATTGGTGCGAGAATTGCTAAGGCTATTCCAATAACCATCATAATCATTTGTCCTTTTCCATCTCCACCACTGTTACTTCTTCGACCACCAGTCACTGAGGACCAGAAAAGGGTTCTCAGAAAAATTTGTGAGATGATCGCGACCATACCTACGAGAACTGCGGTTAGAGTCATGAAACGAATATCGTAGTTTGCAATGTGTGAGAGTTCGTGTGCGAGGACGCCCTCGAGTTCGTGTTTGGGAAGTTTTGCTATGGCCCCGTCAGTTACACAGATTACTGCGTGTTGTGGATCTCGTCCGGAAGCGAATGCATTGATTTGTTGGTCATGCATTACGTAGAGTTTTGGTTTTGGTAATCCTGAAGCTAGACAGAGTCCTTCTACGATATTGTTATATTGCCTATATTCTGGGCCGGTTGCTTTCTTTGCGTTAACTGATGCGATTGCTAAGTCTGCGGATTTGTAGTAACCGGCGGTGACGTAAACTATTGCTATTATTGTTCCGAGGATTATGATTATGAAGAAATAATCGCCACCCATAGCAAAACCAATTGTGTAGAATAATGCTAGAAGAACTACGAGTACAATTCCGATTAGGAAGAATGAGCTGATTTTGTTTTTACGAATTTCTTCGTGAAATGATAGTCTTGCTTGTTCCATTTTAACCTATATACTCTAACATATATGTTTAATTATACTATATTCTGACGGAACTAACAGTTCCCTACAGGTAGCCTCCCTTGAGCTAGTTTTAGAATTCAACCTTTGGAACTGCTCTTTCTGCTTCTGCAATTTTCAAGTATTCTCGTTTGTTGAATCCATACATCTTAGCGAACCACATGCCGGGAACTACTGTTGTCATAACGTTGTAGGACATGATTCCGTCGTTGTAGTATTGTCTTGCGTAAGCTACTTTGTCCTCGATTGCTGAAAGTTCTTGTTGTAATTGTAAGAAATTTGTATTTGCCTTTAAGTCTGGGTAACCTTCTGCGATTGCGAAGATTGACTTTAGTGCTGATTGAAGTTGATTTCCTGCTTTCATTTTTGCTTCAACACCTGTTGCTCCAACCAATGCTTTTCTCGCGTCGGTTACTTCTTTGATTGCTGCCCTTTCATGTTTCATATAACCTTTAACCGCAGATAATAAATTAGGTATTAAGTCCGAACGTTTCTTGAGTTGTACGTCGATTTGTGCGAGAGAATTGTCGATTTGGTGCGATAATCTTACGAATCGGTTGTAATATAAAAAAAATGTCGTGCCTATTACGATGACTAAAGCGATTATAATCCAGGTTATCATAGAAGTTTTAATTTAATTAAGTTTATAAATATTGGCCTAAGACCCAAGGTTCTTGAGGCTTCAACTCCTTTAAGATAGTTTTATAAATATTACAGATTTTAGATAGGTATGGATTTGAAAAAAATAATTTGGATTGTTGTTGGAATAATTGTTATTATTGGGGCCTTGGTCGGTTTGACATTTATGTCGAATGTAACTGGAAATGTTATTACTAGCAGTTCAGTTAATACTCTGCAAATTGAACAGGACTCTTTCAAGATTAATGACGATGTAAATCTGGTTGAGGTGAATGATGGCTCACACGATAGTGGTTAATCAGGAAAAATGTATCAGTTGTGGCGCTTGTGCTGCTACATGTCCAGGTTCTTTTAAGTTGGAAAATGGTAAAGCTCATCCGATAAAGGCTGTGGTAGAAGAATTGACTTGTGAAAAAGAGGCTGAGGCTGGATGTCCGGTTCAGGCGATTTTGGTTAGTTAAGATGAATTGGATTTATATTTTATTAATCGCAGGGATTATTGAAGTAATTACTATTTTTGGAAGATTTTTATTTAAGGTTAGTTCTAAAGAAGTTTTGATAAAATTAATGCATCGTTATGGTTGGAAAAAGGTTATTCATTTTCACCATGGATTTGTCGGGTTAATCGTCGTAGGTTTAGCAATTTATCTTGGGAGTTCTTTTGGAGTTAATTTGGGTTGGGGGCTTGTGTTGTCGGATGCTATCCATCATTTTATCGTGCTTTGGTTAATAATTGGAGACCCTGAATTTCATATCATTTATAAGAATGTTAAGATATTCGAGAAAGAAGAGGAGAAAGAAGATAGGAAGATAAAACGATTTTTCAGAAATATTTTTCGTTAAGATTAGGTGGTTTTTTGGCCACCGGAGCAAAAATTTATAAATAGAAGTTAACGATAGTTAACTATGTATTTGTTACCTCAGGAAATTGAAGTTTGGTATATCATTCCGGCAGTAAGGAAAGAGCTAGCGAAGCTTTTAACTGCGAAATATGAACTTAGTTATGAGAAGGCCGGAGCTATTTTGGGGATTAGTAAGGCTGCGGTCTCTCAGTATTTGTCTAATAAGCGGGCGAATAAGATTAAGTTGACTCCGGAAGTTAAGAAAGAAGTTGCGAAGTCGGCGAAAATTATTGCGGAAAATCCTAAGATGGCGCTTGGCGAGATACAGAGAATTTTAAAATACATGAAAGATAAGAAATGTTCTTGCGAGGTTTGTAAGAAATTTAATCGAGATGTAGTAAATTTTTGTGGCTGTGAGCCGAGGTATTGAGGTGGGGGGAATATATTTGGATAATGCAGCTACGACGAGGGTTGATGAAGGTGTCGTGAAGAAAGTTAGTGAGTTTTTTACAAAAAATTATGGGAATGCTTCGTCGCAACATTCGATTGGTCGAGAAGCTAAAGAAGAATTGGAGAAAGCTAGGTCTGAGATTGCTAAGTTTATCGGAGCTGAAGCTTCGGAGATTGTTTTTACTTCGGGGGGAACTGAATCTAATAATCTGGCTTTGAAAGGTTTAGCTTTGGCTAATCCGGAGAAAAAACATATAATTACCTCGGTGATTGAGCATCCTTGCATTTTGGAAACTTGTAAGGTTCTTGAGAAGCAAGGTTACAAAGTTAATTATGTTGGAGTTGGAAAAGATGGGATTGTTGACGCTAAGGATGTTGAAAGGAAAATTAGGAAAGATACTTTGGTTGTTTCGGTAATGCACGTTAATAATGAGATTGGAACGATCCAGCCAGTTGAGGAAATTGCGGAGATTTGTAAGAAGAAAGGAGTTTATTTTCATACCGATGCTGTTCAAGGATTTACAAAGATTAATTTGGACCTGAAGAATATTGATTTAATGTCGGTCTCGGGACATAAAATTCATGCACCGAAGGGGGTTGGCTTTTTGTATGTTAAGAAAGGGACGAAGATTTCTGCGATTATTAATGGGGGGGGACAGGAGAGCGGTCTTCGAAGTGGAACTGAAAATATTCCTGGAATAATTGGGCTTGCTGAAGTGTTGAAAAAGAAAATTGATAAAAAGAAAATTGAGAAAATAAGGGACAGGATTGTTAGGGGGCTCTTGGAGATTCCGGGGACTAAAATAAATGGATCTAGGGATAATCGGATTTACAATAATATTCATGTTTCGTTTTATGGGATTGAAGGGGAGAGTTTGATGTTAATGTTAGACAGTGAGGGTATTTGTGTTTCTACGGGTTCGGCATGTGCTTCTACGAAATTGAAAGAGAGTTATGTTTTGAAGGCTCTTGGTATTGAAGAGTTGTATATTCATGGCAGTTTGAGATTAACTCTGGACGAAATAACCGTGGAGGAAGCTGACTTTGTCGTGGAGAAAATTGCAGAAAAAGTTATGAAGCTTCGGGAGATTAGTCCGTTTAAATTTGAGAAGGGGGAAATGAAATGAAGAAAAAAATAACTAAGAATATGACTTTTGCTGAATTGATTAAGATGGATAATAGCGCTGCTGAGAAGTTGGCCGAGCGAGGATTGTTTTGTGGCGGTTGCCCGATGGCGCAATTTGAGACGATTGAAAATGGAGCTGCGGCTCACGGAATCGACATTGATAAATTATTGAAGGAATTGAATAATGAAAAATAGATACGGAAGTTTATCTGAATTATCTTTACACGGGATAGGCAGAATTGAAAATTTATCTGTTGATTCTCTAATGAAGCAAAAATTGATAGCTATGGGTTTTGTTTATGGGAGTAATATTGAAAAGCTTATCGATTCTGGAAGTATTCTTGTCCGAATAGGTAATCTTCGTTTAGCCGTCTCAAGGGAAATTGCAGATAAAATAAATCTAGAGTATATAGGCTAATGGCAGGTAACGTAGATTATAATAAAAAAGTATTGGAACATTTCAAGAATCCGCGGAATATGGGTGAACTGAAAAATCCCGATGCTGAGGCGACTGTGGGGAATCCTTCTTGTGGAGATGTTTTGAAGATTATGTTGAAGATTTCCCCAAGGGATGACTCTAGTAGGCCCGATAATGAAAATATTATTTCTGATATAAAATTCCAGACGATGGGATGTGCGGCAGCGATAGCTTCGTCGAGTATGTTAACAGAGTTGGCTAAGGGGAAGAGTTTGAATGAGGCGAAGAAGATTACTAATAATGATGTTGCAAAGGCCTTGGGTGAATTGCCTCCGATAAAAATACATTGTTCTAACTTGGCGGCGGATGCGTTGAGGAAGGCTATTGAGAATTTTGAGAAGAGTAACGCTAATATTTGATCTTGAGGTATAGTTGATAAGTTACTATTAATAAAAAGATATAGTTCATGATTGCTACGGGCATGCTCCAAATAATTATCCCATAAGCGACCCAGAATATGCTCCCGATTAGGGTGGCAAAAATCATCCAAAAGGAAATGTCTTTTACACTCCTTGTCTTTTGAGATTTGATTACTTGGGGGATAAAACTAATCATTATCAAGAGTCCTCCAAGGTATCTAATTAATTCTTCTAACTTAAATAAGAAATCGTTAAAGTTAACTTATAAGAATTTGTATGCTGAATAAAAATAATAATGAATCTCCCAAGCTCCCTAACGAGGGAGATTCATTGAATATGATAAATTAAAAAATTAATAATAATTGTGAAGATTTACCTCTTCTTTTTCTTTTTTGCTGGCTTCTTCTTAGTGGCTTTTTTCTTAGCAGCTTTCTTTTTCTTCTTACCGCCTCGAGCCATCTTAGCCTCGCAAACGTTTCCCTTTCCGTCTACATAATATAGAAATCCAGATTTTCGTGCGACAATGTTTTTTGCAATAACTTTTCCCATTTTTTTTAACCTCCTTTTCACCTCTTAGTTAGTAGGATAAGATTTGTTAATCAATTTTCTATTTAAATGTTTCTATTCTAAATCCCAGATTCCCCGTCGAGAATTCGTCCTTTTGTGGTAGTTCTTGGGATCTCTAATAAGTATCTTCCCTTACCGACGATATTTGTTCTCCAATCATTAATTTCAAGAACTTGGGTCGCATGCATTTTGTTGTCGAGCCAAATCGCTGTGAAAGGTTTACAGAATATGGAGTGGATGGAAAGTTTTTTCTCCTTGTTAAAGACGAATAAAAGTGGGGGAGAATTTTTTCGGAACATTAGTCCCTGGAATTTTTTTAAAAGAGTATCACAGATTTTTACTTCAATCTTTTTCTCTTTCCCCTTGACAAGATAAGTTATCTTTTTTATAGCCATTCGATCTTGCCGTCTTCTTCCTTCTTTTTTAAGTTGCAGTAGTGATTATAAACCTGTTCGACAGAAGCATCGTGCACCATATTGTGATGGATAAATCCTCCCCCAAATGATTTGGGGATATGCATTAGTTCGTGGATGATGACTTTTAATTGTTCTCCTGCTGAAAGTCTGTCAAATTTTTCGGAGATTACTTCTATGAGATAAAAACCTTTTTTTCTTCCCATTCCAATTTGCATTGCTTTACCGAGAGCGTGGCATCTTGCGATAGTTCTCTTTGCTGCAGAACCTCGGCTCCGGATAAATGCAACATGTTCTAATGGGATGTGATTCCACTGAAGTCTCTCTACGATTTCTTCTGCGATAATTTGTATGTCCTCTGCAGGATAATATTTAATTGCCATTTTTATTTTTTCGTTTCCATGAATACCTAATTTGTCGAGTTATTTCCTTAACAAGCGCCTCTTTTTTTTGAGAGTCCTTTTCAAAGCAGGCTTTTTCTAACTCTCCAATGACTTCTCTATTTACTGTAAATATTTTTGCGGTAGGATTTTTTGAAATGTCTTGCATCTCTTTTTTTGCTCTTTCTTTTAATATGCTCGGCCGTGTATCTATGTCTAATTTTCCGTCAGGGTGCAAGGTTACTAGAAAATTATCTGGGAGATTTATAACATATTTATCTCCGACCTCGTAACAAACTCCAACTATTGGCCGCGATTCTTTTCTTTCGAAATTATTTAGATTTAATTCCCCAATTTCTCCTAGAAAATAAAGATTATCATCTATGTAATCTCTCAGGCAAGTTAAACAGTATCCCCACACCTTATCTCCGGCTTTTTCTATCTGTCCCCTATCAAGATACTTTTTTATTTTTCTTACAGTTTTTTTAGAAACATAATCTTTATGAATTGACTCAAAAGTTACTGCTCCCCTAAATGAAATATTGTTCTGGATAATCATTTTGGACATCTCTTCTAGGACTCCCATATCGGTGATAGTTCTTACTTGAAATTTTCCATTATAGTTACAATATCCCTCTGCAGCAAATAAATTTGGAACAATCATCCTAACTGCTCCGGTCCAAACATCTGTTCCAAAATAGCAATCTTCTCCCCTACGACTCATATTTCCACCACCTTATTTTTTGAAATAAATCCTTTAATTATTTTTGCTTCTTTATTGAATTCTTTCTTTAGAAGTTTTGTTAATTCTTCATTTGCTTTATTGTCTTCAGGAGATTTCTTTAGGAAGATTTTGTATTCGCTGTCTGAAATCTTCTTTATTTCTTGTCTCCCAGAATTTGGTTGGACATTTATGTTTAACCTCATAGGAGATTAAGATTTTTAAAGATTATAAGGTTTTAGTTAACCTAGTATCATCTCTTCTAGAAGAGCCATCCGAATATAAAGTCCATTTTCTGCCTGGCGAAAATAGGCGACGCGAGAATCATTATTTTCAATTTCTACTGATAGTTTTATCTCTTCAATATGGGGAAGAGGATGCATTATTCTTGAATCTTTTTGAAGAAGGGGGATATTTAGGGAATTAATTACAAATTTTCCTTTAGCTTTTTCATAATTTTCTAAGCTTATTCTTTCTTTTTGTATCCGAGTCATGTAAATAATATCTACTTCCGGGAGCACTTCTTCTAGGTTGTCTTTTTCCTGAAATTGAATATTATGTCTTCCAAGATATTCTTTTATGTCTTCACCAATTTTCAAATTTTCTGGGGAGACAAAAATTATTTCTATTCCGGAGAATTTCCCTAAGAGATAACATAAAGACCTAACCGTTCTCCCCGATGCCAAGTCCCCAACCATTGCAATTTTTAAATTGTCTAACCTCCCGAATTCTCGGTAAATGGTATATATATCTAGAAGTGCTTGTGTTGGATGTTGTCCCTTTCCGTCTCCCCCATTGATAATTGGTACTGGGCTGACTTTGGCCGCCCTTGTTGCAGAACCAGTTTCGTTATGTCTCATCACAATAGCATCCGAATAACTTGCAATTACCCTAATACTATCTTCGAGAGATTCACCCTTTGCTGCAGAAGAAAATTCTTTTGCATTCTCCGTCCCCATAACCTGCCCGCCCATTTTTAACATTGCTGATTCAAAACTTAATCTAGTTCTCGTACTTGGTTCATAAAATAAGGTTGTCAATATTTTCCCCTTGAGAGAATTACTTGGAAATGCTCTTAATTCATTCGCTCTTTTGAATAATTTCATTATATGTTCTTTGTTAAGTTGTTGAGATTCGATTAAGTGGTTAGTCATTTTATTTTTAAAATCTATTTTGTTTAAAAGAAATTGGGTGGTGGGAAATAATCAATATAAAACAATAGAGATATAAAGGCTGGCTCACTTTTTATTTTATATTCTTCTTAGTTAGTCATAATCTCGATGCCATCCCTATGCTTTAGGGCATGATCTTTTCCTACCGGTTGTTTCGTTCTGACGTCGATTGCTTTTACAAATTTGTCTCCGATGTCCGTATGAAGATGATATGCAAAGTCTAGTGCTGTTGAACCTTGAGGGAGTAAGAAACAATCGGGAAGAATATTTCCCTTACTATCTGAAAGTTTTGAGCCTGCGGGAAAAATTGCAATATATTTTAATAAATCAAATACAGCCTTGTCTAGAACTTCCTGAACTCCAGTTGAACCATAGACGTCTAAGACATTTTTCTGGATAGATTCTAATGCCCTTTTTTGTTCGTCGTTTGCTTTGTCTTCATTGATTTTGAAATTTGAAGAACCTTGAATATATTCAATTAATCCATGTTCGGATGCTTGTCTTAGCGAGAGTTCTCCATCTGAAGAGCAGGGAATAATTAATATTTCTGGAAATTCTTTATGGAGTTTTTCTAAATTTTCTTTTGCTCCCGACTTATCTATTTTATTCGCGGCAATTAACATTGGTTTTGTAAGGTGTCTTAATGTGCTTGTAAAATTAGTCAAATCATTTTCTGACCATGAGGTTGGCTGTTCAGGATTAAGTTTTAATTTTATTAGAACTTCCTTCACATCGTCTTCTGAAACTCTTAATCCTGAGAATTGTTTTGCAACAGCCACGGGAAAGTTTTGTTTTGTTGATTGAATCGTCCTTGAGAGTTTATCCCAGACTTTTTTGAAAATTCCACCATACCATTTGTTGAGTTCGTTTTCCAACATTTTTACATCTTCAATAGGGTCTCCAGTTCCTTCTCTCCCTTCGATGTCTGTTGTTCCAGAAATATCTACAATTTGGATGAACATGTCAGCTTGTCTTAGGTCATCTAGGAATTTGTTTCCTAATCCTTTTCCTTCGGAGGCTCCGGCGACTAGACCGGCTACATCCATTAGTTCTACTGGGACGAATCGTATTTCTCCGGTGCAGAATCCGGTTCGAGGGTTACATTTTGTGTTTAGTTCTTTGCAAAGTGAATCAACTCTTACGTAGCCCATCCCGTGATTTGGTTTTATTGTTGCGAATGGGTAGGCAGCGATTAGGACGTCTGCAAGCGTTGCTGCCTTGAAGAATGTCGATTTTCCGCAGGATGGCTTTCCTACTAATCCGAGTAACATACTTTTATGAGAAGATAGGAGATTAAAAAGATTGTTGTAAGGAAGAAACTTTATTGAGATCCTTGTTGATAAGTTTATAAGAAAATCGTCCCATTTCATATAAGTTGAATTCTCCAGATGATTGAACTACGAAATAGTCATCATTAGCAAAAACGAGCCATTGCCGAGCTATGTGTCCAAACCTACTAGCTAGTTGATATACTTCGATTTCTGCATCAGGGAATAATATCTTTCTCCCATGAACTACTTCAGCAAGACTAATCCCCTTCTGATTCCTTCGCATATGAGCCTACTGAGATTTGAACTCAGGGCCTCCGGCTTTCTTCGAGTGAAGAAACGATAAGATTCAATTGAATCTCACTCATATAAGACCGGCGCTCTAAACCTGGCTGAGCTATAGGCTCTCATTTAAAATTAAGAGAAAGAAGTATTTAAAAGATTACTTGTGATTACTTTTTACAAAGTGCTAGAATATAAGAACCATCTTCAGATATCTTGGCCATGACATCATCAAAATATAGATCTAAAAAACTTAAGAAATCTTCCCGATTATATTTATAGGAAACTGCCACAATAATTTGGTCTCCCTTATTGAAATTAACAGATCTTCCCAGAAATGAAATTTTACAATCTTCCTTGATAGTATAATACATCTCAACTCGAGAGTTTTTGAATCGTGCTCCGTATTCTAAATTCTCTTTTTTTAATCCTATTTGAGTCAATGTTTTTACAAGCATCTTATCTAAAAAATCATTACCATATGCTTTCAAAATATCTTCAGGTTTTCGATTATCAAGACCATTTCCGATTAATAGGAAATCTCCCCCCTTCATTGAACTTCGTATTTCATATAATAATTCATTGATTTCAAAATTTCCTAAAGTGTTTCCTAAAAGAAGTGTTAAATTCTTCTTAAACTCTCCATGTCGAAGAAGCAAGGAGATATTTTCTATATTTTCGAAATCAGATATATTCCATTGAAATTCTACTACTTCCCCAACATCAGCATCCTTTACCTTCTCTATGGCTTTTTTTACCATATAGCTACTAATATCTACTGGACAATATCTCAACTTTAGTTTCCCCTTAAAATGTTCAGTAAAGATTACTGCCTTTTTCCCATCTCCACAACCAAGATCAATAATATTTAGATTCTCTTTTCCAATTTTTTCTACAACTTCATCGACATTTCCATTAATTAAATCGATTTCTTTTTGAATAACTTCTCTTTGATAATCTGCAGAAGATTCTAAATCTAAAAAAGCTTGGGCCTGTTCAGAGGTTAAGTACCATAGCTTAGAGTCGGCGATGTTCCAAATTCGCGTATTTCCCTCTAAGGAGTATCCTCTTTTTATCAACTCCTTGAAAATAAGGTCGTTGATTTGCGGGTTTTCTGTTTCCGCTACCATGATTCTAAGGGGAAAAAGTGGTTTTTATGTCTTTGTATTGCTTGTTAGGAAGTAACGAGGACGATACAACGGAAGCTTTAAAAATCAAAATCCATGTTTAAACATATGCTCCTATAGTCTAGTGGCCAAGGATACTGCCCTTTCACGGCAGCGACCCGGGTTCAAATCCCGGTGGGAGCGTAATACTTTTTTGGCATTTCTCAGGGCGTTCTTGGGTGCCAAATTTATGCCCATCATATTTAACTAACAAAATGCTAAGGATAAAGAACAAAAATGCTAATAGCCAATTTACTCAATAATTGGCTATTGCCAATAGCAACATTTAAATAGTTAAAAAGTACACATTTTTATGAAAGAATTGATGTTTGAGATGAATCCTTGGTGGGAAGAATCTCCAAAATCAGAAGGAATTTTCAGAGAAAAATATTTAGAATTTTTTGAAAAAAACTTAAACAATAAAGACATAATTTTTATTACCGGACTAAGGAGGGTTGGAAAAAGTACCCTATTAAAACATTTTATATTTAGATTAATAAAAGAAAAAGATATTAATCCTAAAAGAATAATGTACCTCTCACTTGACGCTTATCTGTTTAAAGAAAATTCCATCCATGAATTAGTAAAAGAATTTAGGAAAATCCATAACATAAAAATTAATGAAAAAATATATCTGTTTTTAGATGAAGTAGTTTATAAAAAAGACTTTAACCAGGAACTAAAAAACTTATATGATTCTGGAAACATAAAAATCTATGCAACATCATCTTCAGCATCCTTGCTAAGGGACAAAAAAGCATTTTTAACTGGAAGAACAAGAACTCTGGGGGTAGACCCTCTTGATTTTCAAGAATTTTTATTATTCAAGAACTATTCTGCAAAAAAATCTGAAAAATATATGTTAGAAAAATATTTTGAAGAATATATGGAATATGGGGGAATGCCCGAATATGTTTTAACTAAAGATCCCAATTATATAACTAATTTAGTTGAGAGTATAATCTATAAGGATATAATCGCCTTGCATAATCTAAAAAATAGTTCTATTATAAAAGATTTATTTAAACTATTGTGTGAAAGAGTAGGAAAACAAGTTTCTTACAATAAAATAGCAAATGTTTTAGGAATTCATAAAGATAGTGTTAAAGATTACATAAATTATTTTGTTGAATCTTATTTATTTTATTTAATTGAAAAAGATGCTAAAAGCTTAAATGAAAGAATCAAAGATAACAAAAAGATTTATTGCTCAGATGTAGGAATTAAAAATGTAACTGCAGGATTTAAAGATTTAGGAGCAATTTATGAAAATTTAGTTTTTTTAAAGATAAAAGGAAAAAATCCGAGGTATTTAAAAAAAGATGGTATTGAGATTGATTTTAAAATAAAAGACACTATAATCGAAGCAAAATATAAAAGAGTAATAGATGAAAAACAAAAAAAACTTTTTGATTCAATTAATATCAAAAATAAAATTATTGCACAAGGGATTGATTTTTTTGAAAAATAATTGACATTGAAGGCAAACTAGCTTATGCCGAAGGCTTTCAATCATGGAATATGTTGAGATTAAAAAAGAAATTGTTGAGGAATTCCCTGCATTGAAAGAAAAAAGGTCTTCTTTTGGTTACAGGCTTATGTTTTGCAGAACGCATGAGGAACTTATGAATATAGTCAAAAAATTAAAGAACGGGTCAGTTATGCCTTTGTTGTTGTGGATGTATAAAGAGGAAAATCATTAACTCTACCACTAAAATCCTTAAAAATACTAACTGACTTAATAAAAAATGATAAAACAACGAGATATCATTGGCTTATATAAAAAGCTTGTAACAGAAGTTCCGCCATATATAGAATCAGCAATTAATGAATCAATTCAAAAAGAACAAAGAGGATCACTAGCTTGGGACACTCAAAGAAAATATTTATTAAATCTTGCAATTGCAAAGGATGAAAAAATTCCAATTTGCCAAGATACTGGAATACCAAAATTCCTGATTAAACTTCCAAGAAGATATTCTACAAGGGATGTAAAAAATACAATTTTAGATGCTATGCCCATTGCAACAGAAGAAGCATATGCTCGTCAAAGCGGAATAGATCCATTATCAAAAAAAGAAACAGGGAATGAGGGAATAACTACTTTTTATTTTGATGAATGGGATAATAAGTATCCTCAAGTCTCTTTACTTTTAAAAAATTCTATTTGTCGGAATCTCTTCATGACTTTTTCGTAAGTGTCTTTTTCTACTAAGACTTTTGATTTGTCTTTGTCCAGTAATCTGAAATCATAATCGTGAATGTCTCCTTCTACTTTATCTTTCCCAGGATATTTTTTCCAGCGGTTCGCCGACTTCTTTTTGTACTGCAAAACCATATAATAGGATATAATTAATTTTAAATAAAGCTTTTGGTTTTATTAGTTATGAAAAAATCAGTTGTTCTCGTGATATTGGCACTTATTTGTGTTAGCCTAGTTTCAGCGCACTATGTTTATAGTTCTGAAGAGTATTCATATAAAGAAAAAATTGTCGAGTCGAAATATTATCCGGAGGACAACCTGTTTTATTCTAGGACAACTTACATAGATTATGATAATGACAAGAGATATTCGACCTATGATTATCGGCATGGATATAGTTATCGGACGACAACAGATTATCGAGATAGACATTATCAGGTGAAAAATTATTATGAAGACGATGATAAGGGCTATAACAAATATCAGAAGGGCTATAATGATTACTATGAAAAAGATTATCGAAGAGATTCGAAAGATTATTACTATGAATACATTCCTTACCTTCGGGAATATCAGAAAAAGGAATGTTACCATGAAGCTCCGAAGGGAAAACTTTTTTACATCAAATGTCCATAGAGGTTATCATTCATGAGTGTACCTAAATGTTTATAAAGAAATTTTTTGTTGCTAAAGTATGGAAAAAGAAACAGTAACTCCAACTGAAGAGACTGTTGAGACTGCTCCAGAAGCAGAAACAACAGAAGCTCCAGTAGAAGAAGAAGCTGAAGCTCCAGCTGAAGAAGCTCCTGTGGAAAAAGCAGAAGAAGCTCCAGCTGAAGAAGCGGCTTAGATCTTTTACAAAACTTTTTATTATTAACAAGCTGCTAGGCATTAATTTGCCGGCTTTATTTTTTTATTTTTTAGAGTTATTCTTTTTCCAATTTGATAGTCCCATCATCTTCGACAATTGCGGTAAGTTTGCTTGAGTGGTCAATTAATTGCTTTCCATTTTTTCTTATAATATAGTAAAGATAACCCCTCTCCGATTCATCATCTTTTTCAAAAAATTCTTCAACAGTCAATAGTTTATTTTGCAACATTTCATATTGAATCGCGGCACCCTGACTAGAAAGAAAAACGGTCTTGGGAATCTTCTTATTATTATGATACCAACCATCTTCACGACGTTCATATATCTTGCCAGATTCAGAACGATATTTTGTATTAGTCATATATTTTGAGGGAATTCAGGTTATAAAAAAACTATTGTCCTATATCTTTCATATTATTTAAGTTAAATTTTCCAAATTTCCCTCAAGGATTATCGGTTTCATATCAACTATTTCATCAACATAATGAATTCTTTCACTTCTTTCAGGAACCTTATTGAATAAAAATATCTTCTTGCCATGTCCATAAGCAAAACCCATCCCTATTAGGGTGCTTCCTCCGATATAATTTTTTATGCCTTCCTTTTCTAGATTTAAAACAAGAATAACATCAGAGGATTTTATAAAATTCCAATATCTTTGAACCAAGTCGATTTCTTCTGCATTTCTTAAAAAAATATCCCCCCCATCTTTTTTTTCTTATCTATGTAGTCTTTATAAGTAATCTTCCCATCTATTATTTTTTGAGTAAAGTAAGGGATATTTACCTTATGTCCCTTTTCTTCCAATATTTTTTTGATTTCAATTATCTTGGGTGAGAAATCCACACTTGAACAAATTGTAATTATCATTGGTTATCTTCTACATCCTCGCCTTCATTGAACCCAAGTTCTTCTTCTAATTCTTTTAACTCTTCGTTATGGATTTTGAGGCTCATATGAATTTCATCAAAATGGACTGGCTGTCTAAGAAAGACTTTTCCTTCGTTAGATAAATGGAGAATTGGAACGAAGGAGGCTAATTTTTCTTCTTTTGCGGGCGCGAGATGAGAGAATTTCATGTGATTGTTTCCGGCCTTGATATACCCATTAACAATTCCAAAAATATTTTTTACTCTGACTTTTAAGGGGATATGAGTTCCTCTAGGCATTACTTCAAGCATGGATTTTTCTGCTTGCTTTCCTTTGATCTCTCGTTTAATTCTTCGGTTCTCAGTATCTATTGCTTTGTTCAGAGCACCCATTAGCTCTTTCAAGGTTACTTTTCTGTGTCGCGCCATCGGCGTTCTTGGAACAAGGGTCGGGAGTTCTCCTTCATCAATTTCGAGCCTTTCTAATTCGTATTTTCGTTCATCTTTTAATCCCCCATAAAGTGCAGCATTCAAATCCTGAATGTAACTGTTAATCAGGATTTCTGATTTGAGTCTTAGGAGTAACGAACATGCCAGGAGAACCTTGGAAGAAATGAAAAAATCAGCGTCTTCTAATTGTTGAATGATTTGAACATAACGCTCAGCTAAGATTCCGATGTCAATATCCCATGGGTCGAGCTGTTCAGTCTTGATTAAATCGTAGATAATTGATTGCCAGCTTAGGTCTTCGCCAGTAATTAGGTCGAAGAATTGATTCTGGTTAATACGGTCATCACCTTCCATTATTGGAAGATGAATTGCTAGTTAATAAAATTTCCTGTGGTGGAATAACTTTTCGTTGCCTTAACCTTTTGGTTATCGTAGGTCTTATACGAGTTAAGTTACAGGAATATAACCCTAGGAGATGCGATAAAGCGTTCAAAAAGATGCCCTATCGCTCTCTCCTGGGGAAAAAGAGGTGATACTATAGCTAGTCAGTTATACTTTTTAAAGCTTTCGGTTTTGTTGTAATTGGTGAGTGACACCAGAATTAGTCTTGGTGTTGAAGAATTATTGAATCCCTTTCTTTTTAAGTTCTTTTGATTTCTTTTTTGAACATCTCTCACATCGGAACTTTGGAATTTTACCCTTAGTCTTATCATAGTTTTTTGCTCTAACTAATCGATAACCTCTAGAAATTTTCCCGCAATCCGTGCATCTTACGTCTTCCTTTATCTCCCATTGAGAATCTAAAACTTTTGAAGTAAAAATAAATCTATCAACCCAAAAGAAGAGTAACCCTCCAACCAAATTTGCAATTATTGTCGCTACCCATTTATTCATAGTTGAAAGCCAAATAAGGGCAACGGCGAGAATAGGCGTACTCAATTGTCATCTGAACAAATATAAAATATATCTCTTTAAATTAACTTCCATAAAATAATATGACTTTGATTCTTTAAAAATTATTCCTTAACTTCTAATTTTGGCTCGACTTCTCTTTTTTCGAATTCAGTGAAGTGGCACTTTCCGCAGTATGCTCGGCCTTTTCCAACACTTAAGAATATTCCTGGACCGCATCTTGGGCAACTTCGTGCCTTCTTTACGATCTTGTCGCCTTCAATTGTGTACTTCTTGTATTTCACAGATGTAGGTTTGTTAGTATGTTTCTTCTTTCCTTTGATTTTCGATTTGATTGCCATGATTATTCAGTTTTAGGCTCCCCAGAGTCACCCTTTGAGGGTTCCTCAGCGACTGGTTCTTCAACCAGAGTTTCTTCTACTTTGGCTTTAGTTTCTGCAGCTTCTTTAGTTGCTTTTTCTGTAGCTTCTGCTTTCTTAGCCGCGTCTGCTACAGCCTTAGATTCTTCTGCCATTTTCTTTCGAATTTTCTTGGGAATAGTTTCTATTTTTGATTTTGCCTCTTCATTATCATAAACAAAAATTTCTGCAGTAAAAGTTTGTTTTCCAAAATTTCCATCAATTCTCTTTACAACAGTTAAATTAGCATCTTTTCCCAAGACCGTTTTAACATCTTCAAAACTCGGAGCCGTTTCACTCGAAATTTCCATGACAATCTCTTCTCTTTCTAAAAAAGGATTTTTTTCTTGTTTGATAATCTTTGTTTCCATTTTGTTATTTTTGATTATTTATCTTAAAGGGGTTCTCGTGCCAGGAGGTACCATCTTATTTTGATTTGATTGCGAATTCGCCTTCTTTGTTTATTTTCATGTTTTCAGCCATCTCGGATTTTTGGGAATCAAAGACGTGAATTCTTCCCTTGAAAGATTCGCTCGCGGGTGTTTCTCCGCATTGAGGGCATTTATCTCCGAAGTAGATTGATCTGCAGTTCAAACATGATTTTTCTTTAGCTACCATTTTATTTCTTGCCCCCCTTAGGCGCCTTAGTTGCTTTTGCTTTAATTGCTGCAGCCTGTTTTGCTTCCTTGTCTGACTTTTCTTTTTCAGCCTTAACCCATTCGAGTTTACCAAGTCCTGGTTGTCTCATTGTTAGACCAATTTTAGGATCTTCTCCCTTGTAAGAAATTGCGACAATTCGTGCGATACAATTATCTTTCTGAACTAAATTTTTCTTTCCGTCTTTCCCAGTTAGAACTCCGCTGTCCGAAAATGAGACGAAATCATCCATTGTCTGGGATATGTGGATCATTCCCCGGATAACTCCCATATTCATGAAAGCTCCGAAATTTGTGATTTCTTCGATTGTACCATAAACTAATTCTTGTAATTCGGGTCGGAAAACGATTAATTTGAAAGTAGATTCGTAATAAGCTGCTCCATCGCCGGGGATGATGATTCCCTCCTTAACTTCCTTAACATCTAAAACTGCGACGACAGTTCCGATATCTTTATCTTGGAAACCTGCGTAAGATTCTTCGAGTTGTACTCGTACGGCCTCGTCAGTATCCATACCGAATTTATTCGGCTCTACTCTTACATGGTCAGTTACTAATACTTCATAGAACATATCTTACTGAGAAAATTTTGGTTTAAAAACCTTGCTGTGCAAGTGGCATTGCGTGAGTTTTACTTTGCCTTCGCAAAGTAAGATAATCTCCTAAAATTATGTAAAATTATTCTTGCAGTTATCTGAACAAAACGGCTGGTGTAATTAATCTTCCTGACCTCTCCAT
>Ga0180009_10001774_pt1 | contig 25906 bp, 23 predicted proteins | sample OS_PC_MetaG_FD_123537 | JGI IMG/M metagenome (GOLD analysis project Ga0180009, IMG submission 123537) | Groundwater microbial communities from the Aspo Hard Rock Laboratory (HRL) deep subsurface site, Sweden - OS_PC_MetaG | ecosystem: Environmental > Aquatic > Deep subsurface > Groundwater... | reverse complement strand
TGAGGAGAAGGTAGTGAAGATGATGATGAAGGCCAATGTGGACAGGATCAATCGGCAGACCTATGATGTCCTGTTTAAGAAAAAATTAATAAAAGATAAAGGAATTGTCCAGCAGTCATTGCCGACTAAATAACCTCTCGTGAGGAGGATTTTGTAGAGACACGGCACGCCGTGTCTTCTTTTTCACCACGGCGTGCCGTGGTGCTACATCTCGCACCTTACAACTCGTATATTGTATTTTAATCGGTAAATTGGTAAATTATTCACGACTGATAAACCCACATTCATAATATTTGTAGAAGGAGGGAATAGCCATGCAAATGCTAAACAGTATCAACAATCTAAAAGTAGCCAGGCATTTTAAATTATCCGAATTTGCCTGTCCCTGCTGTAATCTGGTTATGCTTCATCCCAAGCTGCTTGCCAAATTAGTGGAATTAAGGAATATTTTAGAAAGACCAGTTTATATTACCTCTGGATATCGCTGTTCGAGATATAACCATCAAATTGGAGGGGTAACAAACAGTTATCACTGTATCGGATTGGCAGCAGATATTAAAGTAAAAGAAATCAATCTGATTACCCTTTTGGAGATATGTGAGAATATAGATTTTACCGGAATCGGGCTTTACGAGAAGAAGAATTTTTTACACTTGGATGTCAGGCCTACCAGGAGGGTCAGGTGGCGGGAATAAATTAGTCGTTAGTCGATAGTGAATAGTCGTTAGCAGAAATTGTAGGGGTTTGATTTATCAAACCCGAATAAGGACGGGTCGGATAAATCCGACCCCTACAAAAGACTGAAAACTGTAAACAAAAAACTGAAAACTAATTTCAACTGAAAGGAGGAAATTATGTGGAGATAAAAACTATATTAGACATTATTGCGAATCAAGGGTTCCCTATCGCCCTTTCCATTCTTCTAATCTTTCGTATCGACAGGTTTATGCAGGAAATCGTAACAGCACAAAAGGAAGGTTATCGTCAGATACTGGAAAACACCAAAGAAATACACAGTACGCTCACCAGCTTAAACCAGCAAAATCGAGAGTATTACTCTCTTCACTTTTCGGAAGTGCAGAAAGAATTAGCAGGAGTAAAAGTAGAGTTGGGCTCGCCCCGTTAAATTCTCGTATTTATACGGGGCCCGCTCTGTTAAATGATTTCTATTTACATGTGGAAGAATTGAGTAGAAATAAAAATACAATAAAAAAGGGTAAGCTATAAAGAAAATCATCTTCTTCAGCTTACCCTTTTTTATTTTGTAATCTAAAAATCAATACAAGTCAACAGAGACTGGTCTCGACATTTAATGAATTATTAATTTAATTATCTCGATATTATTATTCCTTTCTCTCTGTAGATATTAGATCTCCCCTTTTTATAACGAAAAGTAAAAATAAATAAGACAAATGAAATGTCCCTTTGTCTTCTCTTTGCGACAGATATATTTAAAAATCCTTCTTTTTAAATAAAAAGCCCTTTAGTATTTAAACTAAAGAACTATAATTTTCTTGACTCCGCATACAACCATATATTAATTAACTCTATTTTGAGGTTCTTTTCCTTCTAAAACATCAATTAAATTCTGTGCAGCTTGAATACTCATATTTTCTATAGCTTCTTCGGTATAGGCACCAATATGTGGAGTCATTATTACATTGTCCAATTCCTTCAAAGGAGATTCTCTGAGGGGTTCATTATTATAGACATCTAAAGCTGCTCCTCTTAATTTATTGTTCCTGAGAGCATCATAAAGAGCCTCTTCATCTACTATTCCGCCACGTGAAGTATTAACCAAAAATGCATCTTTTTTCATCTTTTCTAATTCTTCATAGCTAATCATGTTTCGTGTAGCATCATTTAAAGGAATATGAATTGTGATATAATCTGATTTTCGAAGAAGTTTTTCCAAATTAACATATTTAATACCATATTTTTGTACAAATTTTTTGTCTTTAACTATATCAAAAGCAAGAATATTCATTTCGAAACCTTTAGCTCGTTTAACAACTTGTCTGCCTATCCTTCCAAGACCGATAACCCCCAATGTTTTCTCCCAGACTGACTTACCAATAATTTTTCCCCATTTACCACTTTTCGTTTTTTTATTAGCTTCAGTAATTCTTCGGGCTAAACTCAATATCAACCCAAAAGTCAAATCTGCTACAGCATCAACATTAGCGGTAGGAGTATTCGTTACTACAATTTTCTTATTTGTTGCCTTATTTATATCAATATTATCTAAACCTACTCCATACTTGGATATTACTTTTAATTCATTTGCTTCTTCAATTATTTCAGCACTTAGTTCGTCTATTCCAATTATAATCCCATCTACATCTCTTATAAGTTTTAACAGCTCCTCTTTTTTATAAGGCCTACCGGTATTATTTCTTTTTATTTCATAACCCCTCTCTGTAAACATCTTTAAGGGCTTATCTGAGAACGAAGCAAAGGATCGAGGAGTAATTAATATTTTCATATAAACAAACCTCCTTTTTTCTAAATCCCAAATAAACTGATAACAAAATATCATTAAATAAAAGTTACAATACTAATTAATTCTATAGCTATCCACCTGAAATCATGGGCAAAATTATTAGTTCATCGCCATCCTTAAGAATCGTATTCTCTTTCTTCAGCTGATTAATTGATCTATTATTAACCATGACAATGCCCGTAGACACTACTTTCTTATATCCTATCTGATATTTATTATTAAGCACTTTAAATACATCCTTCACATTCACTTTATCATTCTTAAAGAATAATTCCTCTTCTGAATGTCCGCTAATCTTTTTAAAATTCAGAAAATATTTTACTTTAATCTTCAAAATAACTCACCTTTTCAAGTTAAAATATCATCTATACTTAATTCGCATAATGTTTTCTTAGTGGGCCTACCGTTCATATCCCAGCCTCGAACTTCATAATACTCGTCAAGCATGGTATTATAAATTTCATCACTGACAACATGCCCCTTTGCTTGCCCTTCTGGCATTTTCTCTGTTCTTAATCGTTCTGGAATCATATCATCTTTCCTAAATCTACCTTCCCTATTGATGATTAATCTTTCTAAAGTATATATTCTTTCACCAATAGTCATAAGCTCTGGAGTAAAATCATAACCGGTTAAATATTCTAAGACTTTACCTTGAGGTTTATCAGTAAAACCGTATCCACTTCTAACTACGGTACAAATACCAAGTGAATCTATATAGCCTCGGGTATCCTGAATAGATTTTATCAGTTTTCCCTTTCCCTCAACAGCAAAACGATCATATTTATCTGATAAAAGTTCATCTCGAATACTCCAACCCCCAACATTATGACAAGCACCGCGGCTTGAAGTTCCATAAGTCAATGCGTTACCATAGAAACCCCTCGGATCATAAGCTGCTAAGGGCAATCCCTTGACATGCATCATATATTTTTGCATTTCCGGCATTTTCTCAGCGATACCTAACATACCTTCTGATAATAAATCTCCAATATCTTCTCTTTTTGCTATTTTCTCAATCATATTTACCATAGCTACTCCATTGCCAAACTTAAGCTCAAGTCCACCAGTATCTTTCTTGGTAATATATCCCCTTTCAAATAACTCCATTGCAAAACCAATAATAACCCCAACAGACATAGTATCTATGCCCAGCTCGTCACAAATTTCATTTGCTTTAATAATAGCTGCAAAATCACTAACCCCACAAACAGCTCCCAAAGTACCAATGCTCTCATATTCTGGATCTGATTTCGCTCCTTTAAAATTGCCTTCTTTAACTTCACATAACTGGGAACAGGCAACTGGACACCGAAAACAGGCCTGGTTTTTTACAAAAAAGTTTTCTTTCATATATTCTGCTGTTATAGTTTCAATCCCATCAAATACTCCTGTTTGGAAATTGCGTGTTGGATAACAGCCAAGTTCATTCATAATAGCGGTATATTGAGCAGTGCCATATTTAGTATGATTGGCTTTGCTTTTACGTACATAAGAAATAGCATCTTTCATAACTTCTTTAAATTTATTAGGTTCGTTTACAGCTATTTCACCAGTCCCTTTTACAGCGATAGCTTTTAAATTTTTTGAAGCCATAACAGCTCCTGCACCACCTCGCCCAATGCTTCTTTCCCCAATTTGAATACATGATAATCTAACTCTATTCTCAGCTGCAGGGCCACATGAAAGAACCTGATCTTCTCTTCCTACTTTCTCTTTCAGTTTTTTATTAACTTCTTTAGTGGTTTTTCCCCAAAGATTTCCCCCTTTTTCAATTTTTATTTGATTATCCTCGATCAAAATATAAACAGGTTTATTCGCTTTTCCTTCAATAATAAGTCCATCATACCCACTTTTCTTAAGATGAGGGCCAAAAAATCCTCCACCATTTGAACATAAATATTGCCGGGTTTCAGGAGATTTAGTAGCCACTCCTATTTTTGTTGTCGCTGGTCCTGGTGTACCAGTCAATGGTCCGGTAAAAAAAATTAATTTATTATCAGAAGATAATGGCTTAATATCATTACCAATTTCATTATAATAAAATCTTGCCGCCAAACCGCGTCCACCTAAAAACTTTCTCTGCCATTCAGGATTAATTTTTTCCTCTTTTATTGTTCTATTGGTCAGATTTATTCTTAAGTACTTTCCTTGGTAACCTCCAGAAAACATTCAATTAGCCTCCTCTACCCCAAATAATAAGGTATTTTGTTTGCTATATATTCCACTTTTCCTTTGTTCTTCTTTTCTCTTCATTTTTTGAAATTTTTCTACTTTGAATGATTAATCAATTTTATCCATTTTTACTTTGCAATTTGCGAAAATCAGAATAAATATCTAATTTTTAGACAGCAAATCGTCTTCTTCGCCATTGATCGAAAATAACAACACCAATAATGATTAAACCCAGAATAACCCGCTGCCAGAAAGCAGAGACATTGAGTAAGTTCAAACCGTTACCCAGTATGCCCATTATAAATGCGCCAATGAGTGAACCGACAACACCACCTTCACCACCAAAGAGATTTGTTCCACCAATGACTACAGCAGCAATGCTTTGCAATTCCGCTCCTTCTCCCATTAAGGCATTGGCTGAATTTAGACGGCCGGTCAGGACAATGCCTGCAACTCCAGCCAGTAGTCCCATAATAGTATAAGTAATTATTTTGGTACGCACATAGCTGATACCTGAAATTCTAGCAGCTTCCCGGTTGCCTCCTACAGCATAAATAGCCCGGCCTAAGGTAGTGCGGGTCATAACCATCCAGCCCAGGATAGTTATAACTACAATAACTATAGCCGGAACCGGTACACCTAAAACGTTACCGCTACCCAGCCAGATTAGTCCTGCGGGCAAATATCCTACAAGTTTAAGGGCAGTGAAGTGTGAGGGAACCGGCAGGCCCTGCGTCAAAATCAGTGCTAAACCTCTTGCTGTAGTCATCATGGCTAGCGTAGCAACAAAATCGGGTATCCTTCCTTTGGTAATGATGACACCGGTTATAAATCCCGTTAGTGCCCCCGTCCCCAGACCCAAAAGTATACCAACTGCCAGATTGAGTCCCCAGTATGACACTGCTACCGCAGACATTGAAGCTGAGAGAGCAAGGACAGCACCAACAGATAAATCTATACCTGCACCAATAATAACCATGGTCTGACCTATAGCAAGGATGGCGTTGATGGAAGATTGTCTTGTTATATTCAAAAAATTACTCAGGTTAAAAAAATACGGTGAAGCAAAAGCAAGATATATAATCAGGAAAAGCAGTGCTATAATTGGACCCCCCTTTAGCAAATTTTTCCTGATTACTTCACCCCCCATAGAAATCCACTGACTCATTAAAGATGCTACTGAAGGCACTCTTGAGGGTATTGTGCTCTTGGGATTATTTTTTGTAGTAGATAATTTTTTTCTTTGTTCCCCCATAATCTTTCCTCACTTTTTCCTAATATTTTTATATCTTAACTGACACTTTTTAACAGTTTCTCCTGTGTTGTCTCTCCTCTTCGATATTCCGCAGTAACAGTTCCTCTTCGCATTGCGAAAATACGGTCAGCCATAGCTAAAATTTCTGGCAACTCGGAAGATATCATAAGGATTCCTACTCCTTCCTTAGTCAACTGATTAAAAAGTTGAAAAATCTCGGCTTTTGTTCCTACGTCAATACCCCGTGTGGGTTCATCAAAAATCAAAATCTTCGATCCACTACACAACCATTTGGATAAAGCAACTTTCTGCTGATTACCACCACTAAGATACATGAGCTTTCTAGTTAGGTCAGGAGGATGGATACGCAGTTCATTAACGTATTTTTCTCCTACTTGCCGCTCTTTTCGGTGCTTGAGCAGACCTAACTGTGAGATTCCTTTCAGACTGGCTAAAGTTATGTTTGACACTACGGACATTGGGTGTATGAGGCCATCTTTTCTATCTCTGGTGAGATAACCCAACCCTAACCCGATTGCCTTTTCAGGAGAAGATATAGTAACTCTTCTACCATTAATATAGATTTTACCACTATCAATCTTTTCCAATCCAAATAATGCACGGACAAGGGTAGTACACCCAGCTCCTAGCAAACCAAAAATGCCCACTATTTCCCCTTCATGTAAGGTGAAGTCCACATGGTTGAGGGCCCCTTTTATCTCCAGTCCTTGCACCTTCAAGATAGGCTTACCAGGGCTCGTTTCCTCTTTGGGAAACTGTTCTTTAAGTTCTCTTCCCACCATCATTCGAATAATAGTATCCTCGTCGGCTTCATTCACGGGTAATGTAGCAATCTTCTTTCCATCTCTCAAAACAGTTACTCGCTGGCCCACCAAGGGAACCTCGGATAAGTGATGAGAGATATAAATAATAGAGATCCCTCGTTCACGCAATTCATTTACGAGGTTAAAAAGTTGTTGCCGCTCCTCTTCTGATAGAGCTGATGTAGGTTCGTCAAAGAGTAGAATCTGTTCATTTAAAGATAAAACTTTAGCGATTTCTACGAGCTGTTGCTCAGCCAGGCTAAGATGCCTCACAGGCACAGTAGGGTCAATATTTAAGTTCAGTCTCTTTAAAATTTGTTGAGCCTTTTTATATATTCCTGGCCAATCAACAAAGAAAAACCTACTTTTGGGTAATCTACCTAAAAAGATATTCTCAGCTACACTCAGGCTGGGAATAAGACTCAACTCTTGATAAACCATACCGATTCCCAATGAACGAGCATGATAAGGGCTGGTTATTTTGACTTGTTTACCTCGGAGGATGATACGACCACTATCTTTGGGTAAAGAACCGCTAAGGATCTTCACTAGGGTAGATTTACCAGCACCATTTTCACCTAAGAGAACATGGGTTTCCCCTTTATAAAGGTCAAAATCAACATGATCCAGAGCATGAACACCCGGGAAACTTTTATCAATAGCTTCTAATCGTAATAAAGGCTTTTCGGACATTTTTTTCTCCTCGATAAAAATATGTATATTACAAATGAATACAAAGTAAATAGGTAATTATTAAATTTTATGAAACTTTATATTATTTTATATTTAAAATTTACCCGTTCACATATTTAATAAACTTATTTTATTGAAATACTAAAATATTTCTTAATATAAAGAAAATAAATCATCAAAAACCAATTCACATAAACTAAGTATGATATAAAGACTATAAAAAGGGGGCCTCTATAAAGACCCCCCTCTCTAATTAAAATTTATTTTGCCAGATATTCGGCCTTGATTGCCTTCCAGTCTATAGGCTCAAGCTTTGGGTCAGGAAAAAATTCATGCGCATTTTCTTGGTACATCGTCCTGGGCCTGATGTCGAAAATCGGAGGGACATCTAATCCCAGAGCTGCCCTAACCGCATATTCGACTCCGTACCAACCCCAGTCCGCAAATCCATGAGTTGTTTCTGCCACCATTCTTCCTTCAGCTATCAACATCACTGACTCCGGGGTAACGTCATTGGTGAATATTTTCACCTCATCTTGCCTACCCGCAGCCTCAACAGCTAACATTGCACCCATACCCATCTCATTAGACGCCGCCCATATAAAGTCAAGCGTTCCTTTAGGATTGGCAGTAAGAAAATCTTCCGCTGCTTTAATACCTTTCTCTCGGTTCCAATCTGCTGGCAAGGTGCCCACTATTTTGATACCTGGATACTCATCAATCACACTGTGAAAACCGTTCACTCGAGCAGTAGAGAAGAAACCACCAGCAACACCCTCAATAATGACTCCAGTTGCTTTTATAGCTGCTTTTTCTTCCGGGGTGACAGTAGCATATAGATCTCGCCACCATTTTAGATCAAGATATTCTCCTGGTTTAACCGTAACTTTTCTCCCCGTACCTAACACGCCCGGTCCACTAAAGTAATCCAGCACGGTATGGGCAGAAACCTCAGCACATTCAAAATTATCAAAGCCAATATAAGAGACTACCTCAACTCCTGCAATGGGCTCCAGCAAGTTTACAATTATCACCGGAATACCTGCTTCATTAGCTTTACGAATAGCAGGAATAATCACTTCAACTTCTATAGGTGAGATGGCAATTACATCTACCCCCATCGTAATAAAGTCTTCGATAATTGCCACCTGATCCCCAAAAGCTATATGTGAGGCCGGAGCCCGATAGATGATACTAACAGTGATTCCATTGAGAACAGCATCGAAAGCACCTACCTCGAAGTAATGTGTTGCAGTTCTAAAGACCCCGGTGATATCAGGTGGTGTCCAACCTATAACTATTTCCTTGGGTAATTCTTTTGCAAATACCCCAAACGAACTTACGGTTACTAACAAAGCAAAAACAAGAATTATTAATAAACTTTTCTTTATCACCTTTCTATACCTCCATTTAATTCAATAAAATTATGTTAATCATCTGCAAACAAACTAAATATATTTTAGTTCATGATCACCCCCTTCTTTTAAAATTTGTATAGTTATACGTAATCACCCCCTTCTTTTTTGTATTTAAAGCTAATTATAATTAGGAAATTTATTAATTTGCTAAACATCAATTTGTTAAACAATTGGCTTTGTTTATTATGCTATGATATATTATATTAATCATTTATTTAGGCTGAAGTAATTTATATTTTAATACAAAAAGTTATCCCTTTTAACTTTTTAAGATTTATTATCTCTAAATCATAATCAGCAGTTCCTTGCTGAAAAACAACCAGCAACCGTGCTTTTTCAGCTAACGGATAAGGAAGCCAATGCCAGGTCCCTTTATATAAAAGTATTCCTTTCCCCTTTTCTAATTTGAAAGCTTTAACTGTTTCTATCTCTGGAACTTCTTGATTTGGGGTAGCCTTACCAACTAACACTACAACATCCTTCTCTATAGCAAAAAAAACTTCTTCTGTCTTTACATGGCGCTCCAAATTAGTGAAATTCTTATTTCTTTTATTCACTTCTAAAATACCAAAACCAGTTTTCCCATCGATATTTATTTCAGCTAAATCATCCCAAAAAGTAAATGTATTTTCTTTTATCTTTGGTTTAATATTTTCATTACTTATCAAATAGCCATAATCAGCAAAATTTTTATTTGTGAGTGAATTAACCTCTAATTCTTTAATCATCGATTTCCCTTCCTTTATAATTATTCTCTATTACTGCAAAACCTCTTTATAATTTTGCTCAAAACTACCGAATTGTTATAAAGTTCTATTTATCTCCTGTAAACAACTTAAACTCTTATTTATGCTCTTTATTATTCCAATTTTATGAAGTATTTTCCTATATACCCTCTTTGCTAAATATCATCTCACTTACATTGTATTCATTTTTTAGATTATAATATTTATTTAATAATTAGGATTATCTATTACTTTAATTTGCCCATTTCTCTCTATAATTAATTTACAAAATCCTTTACTCTCAATAATTCCATAATTATGTCCGGCTTCACCAGGATAAACCGCAAAAAAGATTAATGGTGTATTCCCAGTATTTATCGTCCTATGAGCCCAATATGGGGGAATATAGGATATGCTACCTGATTGCATATCAAGGATCTTAACTTCTGTATCTTTCTTCTGCATTAACAATTTACCTGTTCCCTGTAATACTAAATATATTTCTGCAGTATCTTCCTGTGCATGAAAATGTCCTTTGGTCATATGGAACTCATCGCCTACTCGTCCAGGATAGATAATGCTGGTGCAGTGCTGTAGATGTCCATATTTCTCAGGGACATCTATATTGTAAACTTTATATATTACACGATCGTCTTCATTAATTATCTTTTGGGTAGCTTTTAAATCATAATACATTCCTTTCATATCGCTCAAATGACGAACTATTATATTACAATTTGAGAGAATCTCACCCGTATTAAAATTTAAATAACCATTAAAAGGTTTCATTAAATCTATGTCTATCCTTCCTTCCAAATTTCACTATTAAAAGTTATCTAACCTTCCTAAATTTAGATAGAAGGAGACTCCTTCAATTGTGCAAGTCTTTGAAAAGTATTATTAAGATTATTAATTAAATCAATATATATTTCAGCATATTGTTTATAGTGGTCGTGATATTCGGCACGGGCTTCTATTCGGTCTTTAACCTGAACAAATTTTTGTGAAGTTTTAGCCAAGTCATCAAATAGCCCCACAGCATAACCGCCAATAATTGCACTACCCAGAATAGCTGGTTCTTGTTGAGTCACTATAGTATACGGAATATTAAGAGTGTCTGCCTTTATTTGGTTCCACAACTTACTCTTTGACCCTCCACCTAAAGCTCGAACTTCCTTAAATTCAACATCAGGATAAAGATTTTTCATAATTTTTAAGTAATAGTAATATTCATAAGCTATACCTTCAAGAATTGATCGGTAAAAATGATTTTTACTCTGTCCCCAACTAAACCCAACCCAACTCCCTCTCAGGTTGGGTTGAGCTGGTAAGACTCTTCCTCCCAAATGAGGTATAAAGAGCAACCTATCACTACCAGGTGAAACTTCAGAAGCCAGCTTATCGAGAAATTCATAAAAATCCTGCCCTTTAGCTTCAGCTTCCTTTTTCTCCTGATGGGCTATTTCATCTCTAAACCATCGTAGACAAAGCCCTCCACCATTTATGAAAGCAATAGGATTCCACAGGTTTTGAATAACTGAACGGGAACACATTACAGTTTTATATTTTAAATCAGGGGAAAATTCATTAGTACAACTGGCTAAAACCGATGCTGTACCAGCCACATCAAAAATAATCCCCGGTTCAACTATTCCTGCTCCTAAATAACTTGTTGTTGTATCTCCGGCACCAGCTGCAATAGGAATGCCTTCAATTAAACCACAATGATTAGCAGCTTCCTTACTTAAATGTCCAATGATATCCCATGGTTTAACTATTCGTGGTAATTTTTCTTTTGGAATACTAAACATATCACATAATTCATTATCCCAAATCATTTCTTGAATATTGGCTACACCAGAATAATGGATATAAGTATAATCTACAAAGGCATCAAAAGTATTCAAGTCTGCCATCTTCCCAGCAACATAACAACCTGGGACAACAAATTTAGCTATCTTTTTGAAAACTTCCGGACACTCCTCTTTCCACCACAATATTTTCGGACCATGGGCATATGTAGGCGGACAGCCGGTCTTCTTCAGTACTTCCTTTCCGGCTCTTCTCTGCATTAGCTGAATATAAGGTTCACAACGAGTATCAAGCCAGGAATCATAACGAGCTACCGGATTCCAATCATTATCAATCATTCCAATTCCTGACATCTGACCATCTATTGTTATAGCAGCTACTTCTTCCGGTCTTATATCTGCTTTTTCCATTACTCGACCGATAGTTTTTAATGCTGAACTGTAAAAACCCTCAAGTTCCTGCTCGACCCAACCAGGCTTTGGATAATAGAGCAAAGACTCTTCGTAGGCCTGAGCTAATAGAACTCCTTCTGTGTCAAAAAGACCAGTTTTTGTACCTGCAGTTCCAATGTCTACACCAATTAGATAATCTCCCATATAGTCAACCTCCTTAAAAATTGACTTTCTTAGCTACTTCGCAGTATAACCTCCATCAATAGAAAGGACAGAACCGGTTGCGTATCCTAAATTATCAGAAGCCATAGCTAAAATAGCTGCTGCTATCTCTTCTGGTCTTCCTAGTCTATTTAAGGGGCGGCATTCTTCAAGTTTACGTCTTTCCTTTTCTGGATCTTTAGATTTTTTTAAAGCATTTTTAACTAGTGGAGTTTCTGTTGTTCCCGGACACACTGCGTTAACCCGCACGCCTTGCCTTCCGAAGTCTACAGCCATACTTTTAGTTAGAGAAATAACTCCTGCTTTGGAAGCATTATAAGCCACCTGACCAGCAATACCCACCAGACCAGCTTCAGAAGCAACATTAATCACTACACCACCATTCCCCCTAAGCATAACAGGTATGACATAATGGGAACAAAAATACACCCCTTTTAGATTTACAGCTATCACTTTATCCCATTCTTCCTCAGGCGTTTCGATTACATCACCTTGATAATAGATTCCAGCATTATTAACTAAAATATCTATCCTGCCAAATCTCTTGGTGACTTCTTTAACCATATTCTTTACACTTTCGCTGTTGGCCACGTTTATTTCAATAAAAAAGGCATCCCCACCAATTAAAGAACTAGTCTGTTTACCTTTTTTAACATCAATATCAGCTACCACAACCCTGGCATCTTTTTCTGCAAAAGCTATAGCTGTCGCTCTACCAATTCCCGCAGCAGCCCCAGTAATTATCACCACTTTATCTTTAAAATTCACGGTTTTACCTCCTTTAATACAAATCGTTTAAGTATCTATACAAAAAAATGTTAATTATGCAATCTTTAAACTTATTGAACTTCAGGTAATAAGTTCAAAATATTTTAAGCCCATTATACTTTCAGCAGCATATTGATCGAAAATATTCTCTGAAACTCCTCCTTCAAGAGCAAGGTAAGGATCAGAAACTGGTGGTAATGGCTCTAAAGTCAATGCATATTGATAATTTATTTCCTTCAATGCTTTAATAAGCGCTTTAAAGTTTATATGTCCTCTTCCTACTGAACACCGATTACTATCTGCTATATGAACATTAATCAGGTTGTTACCAGCTATTCTAATTGCTTCTGGTATATCTCGCTCCTCTATATTCATATGAAAAGTATCGGCCATAATTTTTACATGACTTGAATTTACCTCACGGGCATAATATAAAGCATCCTGAACGCTATTGACCAAATAAGTTTCATACCTATTTATCGGCTCTATTGCCAGCAAAATATCTTTTTTCTCCGCATATTTCGCTACTTCCTGAACTGCCTTTACAGAATTTTTCCAGTCTTCTTTTTTACTTAGAGAGGGAGCTAATTTAGATACTGCAGCTGGAACAACAATAACAAGTTTCGCACTTATCAACTTGGCATAATCTATACACTTGAACAAATATATAATAGTCTGTTCCCTGATCTTCTTATCTGATGAAGCCAGATCCCTTTTTATCTCTTCTTTCCATAGATACATTCCAGCAATAGAAGAAACTTCAAGCCCATACTGCTGTAACATTTTTTTAACCTTTTTAGGTTCATATTTTTCTTTATCGGGTTCTCCTTCAAGTTCTACCGCATCATATTCGTACTTTGCTAATCTTTGAAGGCTCTTTTCTAAATCTTCCGTTGCATATATCCAGTTACTGATAGAATATTGCATATTTCTACCTCTCAAAGCTAACTACGATTTTCATATTATTATTAAAAACTGAAATATCCTCAAAAATAGTACTTAGTTCTTCAACGCCTATTTTTTTAGTTATTATTTTTTTTAGATTACACCCAGCATTTTGAGATAGTTTTACAGTCTGTCTAAATTGTTTTAGAGAAGCCCCGGTAGTTCCAGTAATTTTTAGCTGTTTATAGTGAATTATATTTGAATTCAATTTAATTTCTTCTTTTCCTACAGGCAAACCAGCAAAGAAGTTAATTTTGCCATTTATTGCTACCAATTCCAAAGCTTCTTCTTGTATTTCTGGAACTGAAGCAGCAGTAATTATATTGTCCACCCCAATTCCATTGGTTAAACTCATTATTGTTTTTTTTATCCCGGAGTCACTCTTAACTATGTAGTCCGCTCCAAATCCCTGACTAAGTTTTAGACGTTTCTCATCGACATCTGTGACAATGGTCATTCCAATTCCTAAGTGCTTATTCAAAATTAAATGCAGGATTCCCATTGGACCGGCTCCAAAAATCAATAAACTCTCTCCCGGCCTCACATTTAGGGACTCATAAGCGTTATAACAACAAGACAATGGTTCAATTACTGCAGCTTCTTCGTGACTAAGCGATTTCGGTATTTCAACTAAATTCCCATGCTTGACTGCAATTTCAGGAATTTTCACATATTCAGCAAACCCCCCAGGCCAACTAATACCAAAAGCATTATAGTCTAAACATAATTGTTCAAGACCTTTTCTACAGACTTCACAGAAACCACAGCCGACATTTGGTGCTAAAGCAATACGCATTCCTTTTTCGTAGTAATCTACTTTTTTCCCAACTTCTTCAATTACTCCTGATATTTCATGGCCTAATATCTGCTCATTTTTTTCTTTAATTTTAAAATGTCCGTACTCATATATTTTTCGATCTGTGCCGCAAATTGAGCAAGCTTTTACTTTTAATAGCACCTCATTGTCGCCTATTTCTGGTTTAGGAATATTCCTTATCTCAATATTTTTCTTTCCCTTATAGACCGCAGCTAACACAATTATTTTCTCCTCTATAAAATTTAGGTTAATATAAATAGTTTATAGTTTAACTGGTTGACCAGTCTTGATTGATTTATTTGCTGCAATAACTATTTCAATCGCTTTTTTTCCATCCTCAATACTAACTTTTGGTTCTTTATTATTTAATATACAATTAGCAAAATACTTATCTTCCTCTAAGTATGCATCTTTGAATAAAATCCTCCAGCTTCGATTGCCTTCTTTAATTAGTTGACTCTTATTATTCCAAACCAAAACCGAATAAGCCTGTTGGGAACCTATTTGTAGCATTCCCTCTGTTCCTAAGATTTCCATCCTCGCATCATAACCATATGTAGCAGGACAACATCCATCAATCATGCCTAAAACTCCATTTTTAAACCTTAAACTAACCGCAGCAGTATCATAGAAATCAGGATATTCTTCTTTATATTGGGGACATTTAAAATTATCAGCTATAGCATATACTTGTTCATAATCACTGCCAACCAACCACCTCATAGAATCAAAATCATGACTGTTAACCTCGGCTAAAAGTCCATTGCTTCTTTTTATATCACAGTACCACTTCGGCGGTAAGCCTGGTCCTCGTCCTACAGATTTTACAAGAATGGGGGTCCCTATTTCTCCTTGTTCAATAATTTTTTTAGCTTTTAAGAAATTTTTATCAAATCTCCTCATAAATCCAATTTGAAACTTCACATTATTTCTTTTAATTGCATTTTCCATTTGTTCTGCTTCTTTTAAAGTTGTAGAAAGTGGTTTTTCGCAGAATATATGCTTCCCCGCTTCAGCTGCTTTAATAACAGCCTCAGCGTGAACGAAAGTTGGCGCTCCTATACAAACTGCATCAAATTCTACACATGCTAATGCTTCTTCAAATTCAATAAAAAAATTGCAGGCATTTAATTCTCTTGACGCTTCCTCAGCAACTTTTTTATTAGTATCAACAACTGCAACGATTTCTGCATTAGATATTTCAAATTCATAGTTTCTTGCATGAACCATTCCTGCTCTACCAGCTCCGATTAAACAAAACTTCACTTTTTCCATTAAAACACACCCTTACTTATATTTCATTATAAAGTACCACCTTAACTTTCCCTTTATCACCTCTAAAACGTGATTCAAAATAATCCATTGCTATATTATCCTTAGTATAAGTAACATTTTGCATGAATTGCATTGGAGCACCTATTCTAATCTTTAAAATTTGAGAATCATACTCTTCTGCTACAATCGGCTCCAAGGTAATTTCTGCTTTATAAGGTTTTAATCCGTATTTACTAGTAAGAACTCGATAAAGTGATTTATTCTCCAAATCTTCATTTATCAAATCCGGACATAATTTATAAGGAATAAAATTCATTACACTTACGATAGGTTCATTCTCAATAAATCTTATCCTGTTAAGAAAAATAATCTTTTCACCTTTCTGGATATTTAACTTCTTGGCTATTGCTTCTCTAACGGTCTTAACTTCTTGTTTTATGACCATTGTTTTTGGGGTGAAACCTTTTTCTACCATATCATCATAGAATGTAGTTAATCTTTGGATAAATCCATAATCTATCTTAGGTTTTGCTACAAAAGTCCCTTTCCCCTTTTCTCGATAGAGTAAACCTTCACTAACTAACCCTCTTAATGCTTGTCTAACAGTAGGCCTACTAATCTGATATTTTTCTGACAATTCTTTTTCTGAAGACAGTAAATCTCCTGGTCGTAATTCTCTTGTCTCAATCCTTTCTTTTAAGATTCCCTCCAATTGGAAGTATAATGGTATGGGTGAATTTTTATCTAATGTGTCTACATTTATTTTTATCATTTTAAGAGCCTCCATTTTAATCATTTTTAAGTATAAATCCTATGATATTTTTTAAAATAAGTTTTAACTATTTTCAATTTGATCTTTAATCTCTCTATATTTATTAATAAATTCTTGTGCTTTATCTTTAACAATTGTATAATCACCCTTTTTAATCGCATCTTTTGTTAAACTACTACCAATCCCTACACAAAATACTCCTGCTTTAAACTATTCTTGTAGATTATTTATGTTTATCCGAACTGCCTTATTTTTTCGTTTTTATATTAATAGTTCATTGCCTCTTTACATGCTTATGTTAATATGTCTTTACATTCTATATATCTGTATACGACATTCATTTAAAAAATCCTTCTTTTTTTTTAAAATTTTTTAAAATCCTACCTCGTTAAGTTATAATATTGACTTAAAAAGGTTGAATAAATGATAGAAACACCCATTTATGGGATTATAAAGATACTTTGGAAAAGACCTAATAATAAACTGATAATTTCCAGAATTATTGATCATGATTTAAAAGACAGTAGTCAAGGTAATAAAAGATGCAGAAGTAGGAAAGGGATATATAACAAAAAAACCTCATCCCAGGACCTTGGATTTTTTAAAAGAACAGATTATGGAATGAATAGAGTGAGGATTGACTGGGGTTACGAGATAGTATGCGATACTATGTAAACGGAAAGTAAAAAAGAAACAGATATTAAAAAAAAGATAGAGGATATCTCCCGGGAACATCCCTATTACGGTTACAGAAGAATAACCGCTCAATTAAGAAGGGATAAGGTAATAGTAAACCATAAGAAGGTATTAAAGATGATAAATTTAAATAGAGATACATCCTATTTTTTCTATGGTTTAATTTTTTCTTTTACGAAATCTTCCTTTAGGACGTCTATCTATAGTAATCTATATCAATATCTAAAGTTTCAATCATCTGGATAAGAAACTCCTCAGACCCCATAGGTTTTCCGCTAAAAGTTACCGAATTATTGACCTGGTACACCTTCCCTATTTATTTTATTTAAAAGCATAAATATTAATTGTCTAAGAAAATGGGATGTGTTCCTTGTAAATTACTAGTAACTTATTATTTAAATGTGCTGTCCCCTGACACGAAGGCTTTAAAGGATTTACAAAAACGTTCGTATACTGCGTATATGAAGAGAATTTAACTTGCCCTTAATTGTCCTATTTTGAAAAAGACCCCCCTTAAAAACAAAATTTCGAGGTCTTTTTTTGTAATCTAATAAAAATCCCCTACTCTTCTAATTTAAGGATTACGGAAGGATTTTAGATACTTGAGGTTAATTCTTAGCATTTAATAAACTATAATATCTTAAAACATTCTCCTGCCATATTCTAATCATTTGAGAAGATGTCGGGAACCTGGAATTATCGGGCCACTTACGAAAAGTTGGAAAAAGTTACCAAATTGTTGAGCCATTACACCCTTCCCCTGTCACGATATAAATAATGAATATCAAGAAGGTTTTAATGTAAAAAAGGTAATTCAAGGGGGTCAAATCTTTATTCTTGACAGTTAATTAAACTATTTGTCAACAATAGAGATTTGAACTTCCCATCTGAAAAATCAAGACAATTTTAAACTTTTTTATTCAACTTTCTTTAACTCTTTTCTAATAATATAATCCCTATCTTCGGTTAACATTTTATAGATAACTTTAATCATTTGCCGGGCCAGGCAGCGAAGGGTGTGATTATAGGTCTTCCCCTCTGCCCGCTTTTTTAAATAATAAGCCTTGCACTGGTGAATAGAACGGATACTGCATCCAGCCATAGTAATTAAAGTTTGTTTGCATATTTTATTGGCCTTATACACCGCTTTAGCTTTGGTTACCTTCCCTGAATCATTATTCACACAGGCTACCCCACAGTAGACAGCTAACTGTTTTCCAGAAGGGAAGCGATTAATATTTCCGATCTCTCCGATTAATCTGCTGGCTAGTTTGGTAGCAACTCCCGGAATAGTCTTTAAATGATTCACCTCTTTATTCTTTTCTCCTATTTCATCTAATTTTCTATCTATATCCTTGATTTCTTCTTGTAATTGCAAGATACGTTGGGCATAAGATAAGATGATCGTCTTGTATATATCAGTTAGGTCGGGCATATATTCTATATTATTTAACCTTTTAAGTAAAAAGGGAGCTCCTTCTCTCTTTGGCTATTTATACGCTCTTTTAATTTCAATATCTTGGAGAGCATTAGAGAATCTCTTTCATCATCTCTCCATTCACCGGCAAAGGCCTGTCTAAATCTTTTTAATTTTAAGTTGTCTACATTGTAGAGGGTAAACCCTTGAGCAAGTAGTGTCCTATCAAGTGGGGTACTATAGCCGTTCTTTCATTCTGAGGAACATCCGGCAGTTCAAATCGAGTTACTAGAACTTGATTTAGTCCTTAAACAGACCCCAATAGCCACAAATGTTCCTCTGTCCATATGGTTTATTCTTGCATAAAGAAAGTTATTTGACTATCCTAATGTTTCAGATTATTCTATAGTCATGAAATGTTTTTTTAATTATAGACCCTATTATCGTTATCGAATATAAGAAATTTTAAATTAAGTCTGGATAAATATTTATTGTGGAACAAGACATTATTTTAGATATTTCTAATTATAATAAGCAAGTTAAAAAAGATTGTAAGAGGAGGGGATCTTTTGAATAATAAAAGATATATAATTGCCTATGATTTGGGTACGACAGGGAATAAAGCGACAATATTTGACGATGAAGGAAATCTTGTTTCCAGTGCTTTCAGCGGTTATAAGACCTATTATCCGAAAACCTCCTGGGTTGAACAGGAACCTAAGGACTGGTGGAAGGCAATAGGTTCGTCCAATAAAAAGTTATTGGAGAAAAGCGGGGTTAAACCTTCTGAAATAGCTTGCCTAACCTTTAGTGGTCAGATGATGGGCTGCGTACCGGTAGATAAAAATGGTGAATCACTAGGCCGCGCTTTAATCTGGGCTGACCAGAGGGGAGTAAATCAGGCAGAGCGGTTAACTTCTAAATTAGGAAAAGAATATATTTATCAAACCGTAGGCCATCGCCCCAGTGCATCTTACTCTGCAGCAAAGATAATGTGGATAAAGGATAATGAACCGGATAGGTTTAAGAAAATATATAAATTTTTACATGCAAAAGATTTTATAGCTGCTAGAATGACGGGTAATTTCTATACCGATTATTCTGATGCTTCAGGTACGAATTTATTTGACATAAATAATTTGACTTGGTCTGATGAAATTATTGAGGCAGCAGGACTATTAAAGGATATTTTACCAGAAGCTGTCCCTTCGACTAAAATTATAGGAAAATTGAAGAAAGTTGTAGCCTTAGAATTAGGCCTAACGGAAGGAATTCCCATTATAATCGGTGGTGGGGACGGTTGTTGTGCCGCGGCAGGTGCTGGAGTGATTGCCCCGGGGACCACCTACCATTATCTCGGTTCATCTTCCTGGATTGGCATAGCTACAGAAAAACCGATCATAGATCCCCAGATGCGTACTTTTAATTGGGTTCATGTAGTGCCTGGATTATACAGTCCGACGGGAACGATGCAGGCTGCCGGTGCTTCATATCAGTGGATGAGGGATATACTTTGTCCAATGGAGACTAAAGAAGCAGAAGAAAAAGGTATTAGTCCATATCAGATTATGGATAAGAAGGCAGCAAAAATTCCTGTCGGGTCAAGTAATTTGCTCTATTTGCCTTATTTGATGGGAGAAAGGAGTCCACATTGGAATCCTTTGGCTAAAGGTGCATTTATTGGGTTATGTATAAAGCACACACGGAATCATATGATTCGAGCTGTAATGGAAGGCGTTGCTCTGAATTTAAAAATCATCCTGGATGCTTTCATTGAACAAGGAGCGGAGATAGATAAAATCCGTTTGATTGGTGGTGGAGCTAAGAGTATTATTTGGAGAAAGATCTTGGCCGATGTGTTTAATAAGACGATTGTTATTCCCAATTTGCTGGATGAGGCAACATCCATGGGAGCAGCTTTAATTGGTGGTGTTGGTGTTGGTGTCTATGATGACTTTGGTTTTGTAGATAAAATGTTTAAGATTAAAGAAAATATAATTCCTGATGAGAACAATTCTAAGATATATAATAGAATCTACCCCGCATTTAAAGATGCTTATAAAGGTCTTGAGGGGGTTTATGATATTTTAAATGGTTAAGGTAAAATAATAAATATGCTGAAGCGGTGAACAAACTTCAATGAGCTTCTACAGTTTGTACCCGCTCTGAAGCAATTTTCCGAGAAAATTTCAAGAGAACCGGTGCCCCAGTCGCTCGATCAATACCCGTCCCGTTTCCGCGTGTATCTAGCGATGAAATTGTATGGCGAGGGTAGCGGAACATCGCTGGCGGTATTGAGTTGGACGATCTCCTCTGCGGTAAGCGCCCAGCCCACACTTCCCAGATTGTCCTCCATCTGCTTCAAGGTACGGGCGCCAAATATTGGCGCTGTGACACCTGGCTGTTGTAACAGCCAATTTAGGGCAACCTGAGCAGGAGACTTATCGCGCGCTTCTCCTATCTCTATCAAGGTATCTATTATTCGCCAAGTGCGCTCGCTCTCTCGTTGTCCGGGCAGGTCATCCCAGCGGTCACCCCGAGCTACGCGGCTTCCAGGCGGGGCTGACTGATCACGCCTGTACTTACCAGAGAGCCAACCCCCTGCCAGAGGTGACCAGCAGATCACTCCTATCCCCTCAGATCTGCAAAGAGGCAGTAGTTCCCACTCTGTGCTGCGCACCAGTAGGCTATACTCTGGTTGCAGGCAGTCAAAACGAGCTAAGCCATGCATACGGCTGAGCATAATCGCCCGATCAAGTTGCGAGGCAGTGTAGTTGGATGCGCCTATATAACGTACCTTGCCAGCGTGCACCAAGTCGTTGAGAGCTCCCAGCGTCTCCTCCAGCGGAGTGGAGGCATCCCAACAGTGCATCTGATACAGATCCACGTAGTCGGTCTGCAGACGGCGAAGGCTGGCGTCAATCTGGTCAAAGATGTGCTTTCTTGATAGACCAGAGTCGTTAGGGCCATCACTTAAGGGGAAGAAGACCTTCGTGGCCACAATCATTTGTGAACGATTGTCTTGTCTCTTAAGCCAGTTCCCAAGCATGACCTCGGCCTTCCCCTTGTTGTATGTATTAGAAGTGTCGAAAAAGTTACCTCCAGCTTCAACGAAACGGTCACTTATAACATGCGCTGTCGCTTCATCGGTGACCCAGCCGAAGGTCTGCGTTCCCATGCATAGTTCCGAGACTTTCAACCCGGTTCTTCCTAAAAATCGGTATTGCATAACTACCCTCCTTTTATGCTCAGAGATTATGTTTGGCATGTAATGAGTTATTAAAATGAATCTTACCTTCTACAAATGGGCTCTAATTTGAGCGGGGCCTTCGGATTGAAGGCCCCGCGATGTTACGCTTGCGCCATTCAGGACTTAATCTGTTAGTCCATGCCCATCATAGTTCGATATATCAACTTTTGGCTATCGCGACCCAGGCGCTCGGTGATCTTCTCCCACTCGTCGTACACTGTTTGCAGTGCCACCTGCGGATCCTCTAAGCCCACAATCGCCATATTGACATGCAGATCTAGCACGCTGTCCACGTATTCCGGTTTACCTGGGATGCGCAGGTCAATGAGTACGTTCGGGCTCTCCAGGTCGGCCAGCACGGCAGCTAAATACTCTTTGGCGTCTTGTTCAGCGATACCAGCGTCAATCCATGCCTGAAGATTTTCAATGTGGCTGTAGCGGTATACGTTGTAGCCGGAGTCACCCACCATCACGTCCTGCATGCTAATCTCTGGGCTGTTCATGAACTTCAGGAAGTCGTAAGCAGCTTCCTGGTCTTTACAGGTCTTGGTAATGGCACCTACCCAGCCACCAAAGCTCAGGACCGGAGCAAAATTAGGCTCTGCTACTTTCACCCACTTCTGGTTCTCACGATCCCATACTTCCATGGCACCAGGGCGCGGAGCAGAGCCGCAGTCACCTAGAACAGCAGGATTGGCAAAGCTCTTATCATTGCAATTTCCAGGGATACCACCCCATTCGATAGTCATGGCGATATTAGCGGTGCTCGGGAAAGCTGAGCGAATCTCACCCACACCCCATGCTTCCATACCCTGAGGGCCAAACTTGGTCATTTCCTTGTACAGCTCAAGACCCTTGAGCATACCTGGCTGGTTAACTAATGGTTCCATTGTCTCGGGGTCGAAGTACAGCTGACCGAGGTATCTGCCAACTTCCCCGGGCATGACACTGAAGGGCGCCGCAAAGTTCCAGAACCACCAATGGGCCTGGCCGCCACGGGCCATAGGTTGTGCCCACCCGAAGTCCGACTGTCCATCGCCGTTCCAATCCCAACCGGTAAAGAATTCAGCCACATCACGAAGTTGAACCATGGTCTCTGGAACTTGCAGGTCGTAACCGTACTTCGCCTTGAAATTAGCCTGATTGTCAGCGTCGGCGAAGAGATGGCGGCGGTAGAACAGTGTGTGTGTGTCGCCATCAAGCGGTAAGGCATAGACTTTACCCTCCCAGGTGGCGAGCTTTTCTCGGTATGCTGGTAAAATATCATCCCAGTCGGGGTTCGTGTCCGGGTTTGCGATGTAGTCATCGAGAGTGACAACATATGGGGTGAAATCAGGTAGCCAGGTCGCGCTAACGACGATCATGTCGTAGACGTGCGTTTTTGTAATGAAGGGAGTCATAATTTTTGAATACAATTCTTCGTACGGTACTTCAATTACCTGCACTTCCCCACCAGTCAGTGCGGTCCACTCTTTACCATGATCAATGAGCGGGCCAGCGATATAGGGACCTGGTTGGGTAACCACAGTCAACTTGACTCCCTCATATTTCTTAGCAGCTCCTGTAGATGTAAATGAAAAAGCTCCAATCATTAAAACACACAATACTAAAACCATTATCCATAATAATGATTTCTTCATTTTCTTTCTCTCCTTTTTTTATTTTTTTGTGTACAAATAAATTAAGATTTGCTTAGTACATTATATCCTATTTAAAGATATTTTTGTTTTAAGTAAATCTACTTAATATTTTAATAGAACCACCTCCTCTCATATAATTATTATGTTCAGATACTGTTCCCTTTTGGAAGCATCTTCAGGCCCTCTCACTTGATTGCTCCCAATGTGAGACCACTAACGATATAGCGTTGGAACAGTAGAGTAAAGAGAAATACGGGCACCATAGCCACAAGCAACATGGCGGATATATCCCACCACAGGGCGGCGCTGCCATGAGTCAACCCCGCAATTAGAGCAGGGAAGGTCCGCGCCTTACTGAAGGTTAGGGTAATGGCGAAGAGCAGCTCATTCCACGAGAAGATGGTGGTGAAGACACTGGTGGCCGCGAGGCCTGGTAGTGATAACGGTATGATGATCTTCAAGAAGGCTCCGAAGTAGGAGCAGCCGTCGATGCGGGCACTATCTACTAGCTCCTTGGGAATGCCACTGAAGAAGCTTTTCATGATCCATACAACGAAAGGCAAACTCGCTACTGTATGAGCAATGATCATGCCGGGCACGGAATCCAGTAGACCTAAACGGCTGTACAGGATGAAGTAGGGAATGACCAGCACGATAGGGGGCAGCATTCGTTGAGAGAGGATGAAGAAGGCGATATTCTTGTTACTCCAGCGCCTGAACCTAAATTGCACCAGGGCATACGCAGCCAGTGAGCCAAGAATCACTGAGACCACAGTGCTCCCCACAGCGATAAGGATACTATTCCACAACGTGCCCAATATCTGTGCCGGGCTGTGTGTCCCACGCTCACCGGTGCTGGGGAGCAAACCTACATCTCGCCAGGCATACAGGGTGGGCTTGAACTGCAAGTAAGGGATATACTTAGGTGGAAAGGTGAATGCATCCCGGGGTTCTTTGAAGGCCGTGACAAAAGTCCAATACAGTGGGAATATTATGACCGTTGTAACCACGATCAATACCAAGTAGATAAGGCCAGTCTCTAACTTTTTCTTTGCTCGTCGTGATATCTGCATACATCCGCTCCTTTAATCTAAATATCAAGGGCCGTCATTCAACAGCCTATTCAATTTCCCTTTCAGTGGGAAGAATCCGCGTCAAGATGATAAAAAAGATGATCGACAAGATCAGCAGAACATAAGCGATAGCAGCACCATATCCTATCCTAAACTGGCTTAGGCCAACAATTTTTGCATACATAGTAGAGCTCTCAGTGGTAATGCCCGGCCCCCCCGCCGTCATAACGAAGATAATGTCGAAAATCCTGAGCGCCTCCACCAGCCGCAGAAGGATAGTAATAATCAAAATAGACGATATCATAGGCAGCGTCACGTAGAAGAAGATCTGGATACGAGACGCACCGTCCACCGCAGCTGCTTCAAATGGTTCCCTAGGCAGGGACTGCAATCCAGCAAGCAGAATTATGAATACAAAGGGAGTCCATTGCCAGACGTCGGTGATGATGATCGACATCAGTGCTGTGCGGCCGCTGGATAGCCATGGCACAATCGGTAAATGCAATAAACCTAAGATGTGATTGATCGGACCATTGGTGACATGGTACAGCATGCGCCAGGTGTAGCCGGCAGCGACTGGGGTTGTCATCATTGGCAAAATAAGTAGTACGCGGAAGATGGTCTGACCTCGCAATTTACGATTGAGAAGAAGAGCCAGACCGAAGCCAAAAATCACCTCAAGGCTGATAGCTGCCACTACGAAGATTACTGTATTGAGTAGTGTCACCCGGAAACGCCAGTCGCTGAAGAGCTCAACGTAGTTGCCTAGACCAGCGAATGTCATCGGTTTACCTGCCGCAACATCCCAATTGAGAAAAGACAATACAAAGGAAAATATCAGGGGAAAGATGCCAATAAGTAAAAGATACACGATGGCAGGAACTAACATGTAGTACTTGGCATATCGTTCAGGAAACATCTTGCCCATCCAAGAGCTTCCCATCGATGGTACACCTAACATTCTCGTTGTGCTAGAGCTTATTGTACCCCCTTCGCTCATTATATGGGTCCTTTCGCCTTTTCCCGCTTTATTATGATTCTATATTGTAGAATCCATTTCTATTAATATCTTTATTTATATTATATAAGAAATTATAAATTTGTCAACCTACCGAATTGCCTCACCAAAAAAGTACTCCAAATAGTATCGATGCCTCATATAAAAAAGTACTCCAAATTATTTTAATTATAACCTAATTTCCTCTATATTTAAAGAGAAAGAATTATCTCTTTT
>Ga0180009_10001773_pt1 | contig 25917 bp, 21 predicted proteins | sample OS_PC_MetaG_FD_123537 | JGI IMG/M metagenome (GOLD analysis project Ga0180009, IMG submission 123537) | Groundwater microbial communities from the Aspo Hard Rock Laboratory (HRL) deep subsurface site, Sweden - OS_PC_MetaG | ecosystem: Environmental > Aquatic > Deep subsurface > Groundwater... | reverse complement strand
TCTGCTGTAGAACGGTTACACGCAGTTGGAATATTGTATAAAACAGAAATCCTCAGGAGTGCTTTAACATCAACATCGTGAGGTTGCGGTTGCATGGGATCCCACAGGAATATTAATAAATCAACTTTATTCTCCGCTATCATTGCTCCCAACTGTTGATCTCCACCTAGCGGGCCTGATTTCAGTTTCATTACTTTAAAATTGTTTGCATCCTCATCACTTAGCCTCTTTTTAATAGCTTCTTCAACTAAACCACCTGTTGTTCCAGTAGATATCAATTTATGATGTATCAATATCTCATAATTCCATTCAGCCCATTCGATCAAATCTTTTTTTCTGTTATCATGAGCCACCAAAGCTATACGCTTTATTTTTTCCATATACTCTCTTCTTTCAGAGGATAGAAATTGCGATTATTACGATAAATGTATTAACATCTGTCTAACGTCAATGATGATCAGTGCTGGATAAAAGGCGTAATAGTTCAAATAAAAAAGTCACTTAGATCAATGGCATTAGACTCCAAAATGCCCCAGCTTTAGGCATCTGCTCAATCATTCTGGTTAGGCGATTTTTTACAATCTTATCAATAAATCAATACCCGTCCCTTATGTTCCCCCCTGGCGCTACTTCATCTTTGACCTTAGCTTGATCCTTTCACCTGCAACCATGAAGTTGCCGCTTCCAAGATGATGAATCGTCCGCGGGTTTTTCACTGTGGGGTCAATCCATGCCTTGATGACTTCAACGACAAATAAGCAATACCTTGCCACCATCCTTGTGTCGGCCACCCGGCACTCGAGATTTGCAAAGCACTCCTCGATAAGAGGTGCGCCGACTCGCGAGGCAGTCTTGGGCGTGAGGCAAAACGTCTCGAACTTGTCTATGTTCGCACCCGACGAATTGCCGCAACCCACGACCTTTTCAGCTATCTCCACTGTGGGAATGTTAATGACACATTCGTTGGTTGCCTTCAACAGGCCGAAGGAATGGTTACGATTGCTGATGACGCAACCCACTAGCGGCGGTTCAAACTCGATCATAGTGTGCCACGACATGGTCATGATGTTTGGGCGCCCACCGCGGGCGGTCGTGAGCATGACGACCGGCCCCGGCTCGATCAGGCCATATAAGGGATTAGGGGTCACATCTTGTTTAGTGAATTGTGATAATTTATCTCCCCCTAACGATAGGCAATTCATTAATCAAGATGTTATCCCCCTCTCGCATTCTGACAATTTAGAGTTTAGCGCAATTGGTCTTATATCGGTTTGCTGCAATTAATACACAAATAATCCTCGACCCTGTTCTTCGCCTGACAATAGGGACAGATCTTTATCTTTCTGGTTTCTGGGTTCCCAGTTCGGTTTTCAGATGTTGACCCTCCCAGCAACTCGATCACCTTCGCCATATTCTCGTTGAGTTTGATCATCTCATTGCGGATCCGCAGGACAAAAAACGGCATCAGGATCGCAAGAATACCAGCAATAAGAATAAATAAAACAACCACAATCCCGGATAGCGCTCCGAACGCCTCCAAATCTTTCTCCTTATCTTTCTACTGATTAATTTTTTGCATCTTGGCCTCACGTTCCAGACGTCTCTGGCGGCTTCCATACACGAAAACTCCAACCAGGCTTGCAAGGCCGGTGATACCCAGGGCTGCGCCACTTTGTTCCCGACCTGACATGATTGTCACAACTGATCCAATAATTGCGGAAAGTCCTATAATTAAACCAAAGACAAGCCCTAAAAAACTGTCTCTAGCACCTGATTTTACTGCAATTAACTCCAGTTTTTGCCGATGGTTGGCTTGGCTTTCGGCCATGGCGACAATCCGTTCTGCAGCTCCTGGAACTATCTGATCATATTGACCAAGGACATTGGGTGCAGGAAGGGGACCTTCATGGATTTGTTGGATTAACTGTGCTTTTTCTTGTTGGATTTGTTGAGGCTGTTTTTGAAGGGAGGGGAAAGGGTCTCTTTTTTTGGTTTTCTTACTTTTCGACATTATGGGCTTTTAGCCATTCACTCGTCGCATAAATTAAGTCATTCCCGGTGACTTTCCAATCTGACTGTATGGCCCTAATATCGGCTTCTACTGTTGTGAATGATTCATTATACTGGACCAGAGTTGCACCGAGATCAAGCACGGAAGCTATGCCGCCTATAAAGCTGGGGGTTGCAAATAAGAAATCTGATCTATTCATATTAACCTCTTTGATAGTTCTTTTTTATAAGATAATCAATATATTGCTTTATACAACCGAAATGTTAAAACTCTATGATTTCAATTAAATAGACATAGTTTTCATGCTTTGTCAAGGGTTTTTTACCATGGAGCCTTTTGTTGCATCGATTTTAATATATAATCGGTAGAATTAAGTATAAACTTTAACATTTAATTTTATTATGGCTAAATTTTAGCCATGGACAGCTCTCTTCTCACTTCGTCCTCGCCTTTGCCCTGCCCCCCACATATAGGAAAAATAAACCGATAATTCCCATCGTAACAGCGCCGGGCAAATCCGGCCTATTAAATCATAATTAATTCAATCTAGTATAATGGAATTTTTCTCTCTTCGACATCATTTATTTTAAAGACAAAATTATATTCTTTAACATCATCTTTTTGGCACATAACAGACAAGTGATCCTCAAGATTTACCAAGTCCGCTCCACTGGTTGGCCGGCGGGTCGGATTGAGATTACCCGCAGAACGCAGTCAATGACACAGCCACCGCAGGAAACTCCCGAAGCAGTTCCTCATCAACGGTTATCAAGGGGACTTTCAGATCATTTGCAGCCGCAATGAACTCACAATCGTAAGCAGAACATTTGCTTTCTGATACAAACCGCAGAACCTCATATGATGAAACCTCATATTCTCGACCCCTTAGCAATTCCAACGCACCATCCATAATGTGCTGAGCGTGCTCCAACTTGATAAGATCTTTACGCATATAAAAAACCAGCACATTGCGAAGTTCGCTGCGCCAAAGTATCGGAGCCGCCCACTCGCTGTCCTTTTTTAGAGCACGTTCGGCCAGGAGCGATTGCTCGCTTGAGAGAAAGAGATAGCCTATAATATTCGTGTCGACCACAATCATAGCCGACCTTCTGCTTTGACCTGGTTGAATTCCTCATCACTGATGCGATGGCCGGCTGTCACTTGACGGAGGCGGCGAGCATTCTCAAGCACCTCGTCGGGGTTTATCCGACGACTCATCACTGCATTCTCAATGCATACGATAATCTCGCTATTAATGGATCGCCGATTTATCTCTGCAACAGTCTTAAGTCGCTCGTATAGCTCATCAGGTATATTCTTCACCGTCACCGTTGCCATATGAAACACCCCCAATGATTTCAATATGGAACCATTATGCAATCATGTGGATCCGTTGTCAAGCTCTAAATACTCCCATGAGCCAGTCAACGTTAATCCGCCGGAGGCGGACAAGGGTTTAATTTCTCGCCTCTTGCGGCGTTACAATGCCTTTGTAGATACCCCGCTGCTCTGCGGCGGGGTATCTCATTGCAACAACAGGATAAAAATATAGCGAAATATTTTGTGGATTTAATAAATAATCGTGAGTATAATATATTGTTTTAAAAATCATCGTTAGGAAAGACAATCGAGGACTATATAGGTGACCTGAATATCTCTGTCTGCAAGTCAGAGATAAGAAGGTTTTTTTTTGGCATATGAATCTACGGGTATTTCGGAGTTTTCCCACAGATTCAATGGAGTGCCGGCCATCAAAACAGGATTTGTAGATAGGGGAATAATGTCCCCCGTGGTTAGTTGTCATGGTTGATCGCAATCGCTTCTTGTTTGCAAGTCGCCACAGCCTGTTCCAGTGGGAACAGGGCACCGTCAATTTTCTTCAACGGATATTCAAGGTATATCCCGAAGAGGTCAAGCTGCTGCTCTGGGTCACGGCCATCCAACTGGTCATGAGGATCAGCAGCATCCTGATTAACAATTACTCCCAGACCACCTTTTTAAAGCGTTACGGTGTCGAGGCCCTCCCCACCGTGTTCCTCCTGGAGGCTTTGCTCACCTTCTTCTTTGCCAGCGCCGTGGGGGTCCTGATGGATCGCCACCGAGTCATTCGTGTCTTTACAGGCCTTTTTATTTTTTTCGCTTTGACCATGGGGTTGGTCCGTGCCATGCTGCCCCTGGACTTTCCGTTGATCTACCCTATCCTCTATATCCTCAAGAGCCAGGCCATCGAAGTGCTGCCGATCCTGTACTGGGACATCCTCAGCGACCTCTTTACTACACAGCAATCGAAGCGTCTCTATACCCTCATCACGGCTGGCGGGATCCTGGGGACAACATTGGGCAGCCTGATGACAGGCAAGGTGGCCGGCTGGGTCGGTGCGGACAACCTCCTTCTGATCTTCGTTGGAGGGATGTTGGTGGCCGCCTTCATGAACGAGTTGACGGAGAAGATCGTAGGGGCGCCCATCGAGCCCCGGAAAGATCATGGGAGGAAGAAGTCCGAAGGGTCGTTCAAGGAAAATGTAAAGGCGTTCGCAACCTATTCACGACAGTCCCTCCTGTTGAAATATATGATCCTTATCATCGCCATCCCGAATATCGTTCTTCCCATCATCACCTATCAATTCAACGTGGCGGTGGATGCCTACTATCAAACGGAAAAGGGGACATTGAATTTCTTCGGGACGTTCCGGGGAATCTCCAATGCCGTCATGTTCGTCATGCTGCTCTTCTCGGGACGTTTGGTCAGCCGCTGGGGCGTGCCCACGAGCCTCATTTTTCACCCCATAAACTATTTCATCTCCTTTGCCGCGCTCTTTTTCCGACTGGATATCTTTTCGGCCGTCTACTCGAGATTCAGCACGGAGTTTCTGAAGACCACCCTCAACAACCCTGCAAGGGCCGTTCTGTTCAACTTCTTCCCGGAGAGGATGAGGGGTCTCATCCGGGTATTCCTCCGGGGAAACATGGTCAGGGCTTCCGACTTTGCGGGTTCCGGTTTACTGATGCTCATCAGGGGCCTGATGGACCCGCGTCTTCTCTCTCTGGTGGCGGCACCCTTAGTAGCAGTCTGGATCTACGTGAGCATCCGGCTGAAGAAGATGTATTCGTCCATGGTATTTCAGACCCTGACGGACAAGCAGATCGACTGGAAGGCCCTGGAGGATGTGGATTTTCAGGCCTGGGTCAAGGACAGGAAGACCATGGAAAAACTATCTTCAGGGCTCAGGGACACTAATCCCGAAATTGCTCTGGCATGTGCGGAGATACTCTCCAAGGTGAGGGCGAAGGGCTGGATGACGTCCGTTGTGGAGGCCATCCCCGGGAGACCCGCAGACATCCAGAAAGCCATGCTTGATCTCTTGCCACCCGAGGATGCGCGGGGTTTGGTGGGGAGTCTGATGGCCGTGGCCCGCGGATCATCACCGGAGGCTCTGGTCCATCTGATTTCCGCCCTCAACCGCCTTGCCCCTGGGGACAGCCTTCCGGTCATGAAAGAGATGGCGGAGCATTCGGATGCCAGGGTCCGTGTCGAGGCATTGGTAGGTCTTTATCAGAGTGGCGATGAGGGCGCCCAGGACACGTATCGGCATTACATTGAAACCTTGCTGAAGAGGGGGGATGGGGACGGTATGAAGATGGCCCTGGAAGTCCTGGGCAAGACAGGGGATCCCCATTACGCTAAAATTCTCATCCGTGAGGCCGCGTGGAGTGATCCTTATTACAGAGCCTTGGCTTTGTCGGGACTTGCCAAAATGAGACATGAAGGGGCCGTGGAGATCGCCTCAAAGGCCATCCACGATCAGGATGCTCGGGTACGGGGGGCCTCCCTCCAGGTTCTGATGGCCACTGAAGAAAACATGGATTCGGAAACGCTGATCCGCTTTTTAGGGGATGAGGAACATACCATCAGAGAGGCGGCCACCGCATTCATCCGCAAGCAGGGGGAGACCATGACCCGGGCCCTCATCCCGGCATTGGCCTTCCCCTCTAGGCGCATCAGGGAACAGATCCTCTTGTTGCTGGGTGAAATGGGGGCCTCCTCAAAGGCCCTTTCCCAGTTCATCCTCCAGGAATTGAAAAAGGCTTATGGGTACGTGGCCCTGCTCAGGGTGCTGAAAGGAAGAGATCCCGGCAAAGCGGTCTCCCTATTGATTGACCACCTCTCAGAAAAGATAAAGGACGATCTGCACGTCATTTTGAGGATTCTTGGGATCATGGAGTTCGGCGACAGGATGAAGGTCATCCTCAAGGCCATCCAGTCAGGAGATAGAAAGGATATGGACAATGCCATCGAGGTGCTGGAAAGCTCTTTGCATTTCGATTTGCGAAACACCCTTATCCCGTTGCTTGATGAGAGCCCCCTGGAGGTAAAGCTGGCCGTGGGCCGGAGGCATTTCGGGATTCGTGCCTCGGATTCAGGGCATTTACGGGAAGGCCTCATGGGGCTGCTGAGGGATGAAGATGATCCTTTCAACCGTGCCCTGGCCCTCTATGCCCTTGGGGAGAGGGTGATGGAGATGACGGATGTGGCACCCGTCTTGAACTGTCTCAACTCAGAGGAGGGCATGGTCCGTGAAGCGGCCCGTTGGGCGCTGAAGCGTCTGGGGCAGGAAGACCATGCCGAAGCAGAGGGATCGACGGATCCCAACCTCATCGAACGTATCATATGCACAAGAAAAGTTCCCCTCTTCAGGGGGCTCCGGGTACGGGATCTGGCGGCCATCGCCCTTATTGCCTCGCCGACGTTAAGGGTCAAAGGGGAGGTGGTGGTCAGGGAGGGGGATCCGGGGGACTCCCTATATCTGATCATGGACGGTGAACTGGGCGTTATCAAGGGTATGGGAACGGCACAGGAGATCTATCTGGAGCGTATCTTAAGAGACGACTTTTTCGGCGAGCTTGCATTGGTTGATGAAATGCCCCGTTCCGCCTCTGTTAGGGCAGAGACGGAGGCCCTCCTTCTCGTCATTGAGAGCAGGGACTTCATCAGGACCATGAAAGAGAACCCGGCGATCCCCCTCAATATCTGCAAGATACTGAGCCAGAGGATCCTGGCGCTCCAGAAACGCCTCCAGAGCCAGTAGGGAAAAGGGATGTCTAAGAGTGGATAGCCGTAAAAGGAGAAGGCGGTTTCAAAATAACTTATGACCAATCATGTATGTTTCCAATAGGTTCCCCCCAAGGCTGAGACTCGAAGATTAACCTTACATAAACGATAAAACCTCTTTAAATTTTAATATTTTAGCTCTTTGAAAAAATAATCCGTATCTGCTCCAGCCGTGGAGGTCTCTTTCAAAACCCGCCTAACCCTCCCTCATTCCATGGGACGGCAGATTAGCGTTAAAATTCTTCCCGGGATAGCCCCAGAGGACGCCCTCCTTTGCCCCCACATCCTCTCTGCCTTTTCCATGGGTTTATTAAATGCCAGGGGGCGTTCCACGAGCATCGGAAGTATTTTTATAAGGCAGCTTTTGAAAGAGACCTCCACGGCCGGACTTGTGTGATTTTCAAAGAGCTAAAATGTTACCTAATTTTTAGGTTTTTATTGACATGAAATAATTATTTAAGTATATTAAAAATATCATATTTAATATATATAATAAGAGGTGAATATGAGGACGCTTATAGATATACATGATGACCTGATGGAAGAACTCCTGAGGGAAGCCAATACGGGAGTCAAAAAGGAAGCCATCACCCTGGCTATAAAGACCTTTCTGGATGTGAGGAGAAGGGAGAAGCTGGCCTCCCTTGTTGGAAAATATGAGTTGGGATATTCCCGGAAACAACTGGAGGAGATGCGGGAAAATGGATAACGTGGTCATAGATACCTCCGCATGGATTGAATCATTTCGGCCGGGAGGAGATGGGGCACTGGGAGAACTGGTGAAAGATCTGATCCTGAAAGGCCGTGTGTTGCTTCCCGGGATCATAAGAACCGAAATTCTAAGGGGCCCTAAAAACAGAAAAGAATATAATCGATTGAGCAACCTTTTGAAAGGGCTCACATACCTTCCCATGGGGGAAGAATTCTGGGGGAAACTGGCCGAATTTTCGTTCGGGCTCTTCAGAAAGGGAATTGCCGTGCCTCTGACAGATACATATATAGCCTTACTTTGTATCGAGAACAATGCATCACTTCTGCATCGCGATAAACACTTTGATTTGATAGCCCGGAATACTCCGTTGAAAGTCTGGAGAGAATAAATTTAGAGGATTGAACCTCATGTTTAAGTTTCTGCATGCTGCTGACATTCACCTGGATAGCCCCTTGCACAAGCTTGAATATTACGAGGGAGCACCGGTCCAAGAGTTACGACAGGCTACCCGTCGTGCATTTGAAAATCTAGTGGAGCTGGCCATCGTTGAAGAGGCGGATTTTGTACTCATAGCGGGCGACCTCTATGATGGAGATTGGAAAGACTACAACACGGGACTCTATTTCATCTCGCAAATGGGCAGGCTGCGCGAAGCCCATATCCCGGTCACCATTGTCACCGGCAACCATGATGCAGCTAGCAAGATTACAAAAACCCTTCGACTACCAGAAGGTGTTGGGATATTTCCTTCGGGCTCACCCTCTACCATTCGCATAAATAATCTGGATGTGGCAATCCACGGTCAGAGCTTTTCCTCTCCTTCAATAAAAAAAGATCTATCGGCAAAATATCCATCTCCTTTGCCGGGCGCTTTCAATATCGGAATACTGCATACCTGTGCTACTGGCAGGGAAGGTCATGAACCCTACGCACCCTGTACAGTGGAGGGATTACTGTCAAAAGGATACGATTATTGGGCCCTGGGGCATGTCCATAAACGGGAGGTGCTTTTTGAGGATCCACTGATCCTGTTTCCGGGAAACACCCAAGGGAGACATATCAGGGAAACAGGGTCAAAAGGATGCATGCTGGTTACTGTGGATGACAAGGGGCGATCAAGAGCCCATTTCAAACCCCTTGACGTTATTCGTTGGTTCAAAATTGAAAAAGATATCTCGAACGCAGAAACAGGATACGATGTGGTTGATCTATTCCGCTTGGAGCTAGAGCCGCTCCTTGAAGAGAACAGGGGGCTACCACTGGTTGTTCGACTTGAAATCATAGGTGTTTCAAGGGCCCATGATGAGCTTGCATCGGATATGGAGAGGTGGACAAACGAGATTCGGTCCATGGCCATGGAAACCAGTGGCGAGAGGATATGGATTGAAAAGGTCAAGCTCAGCACAAGACTGCCCTTAGATACGAAAACCCTGGAATCGGCCACCGGCCCTGTGGGTGAACTTATTCGCTATCTTGAAGAGATTCGATCCGATCCGGATATTCTGGAAAACATGGGAGAGGAGTTTTTGGGTGAACTCAAGAGAAAGTTGCCCAGAGAGCTGAAGGAGGGAGAGGAAAGAATCCCCCTGGACGATCCCAAATGGCTTTTGGAAATGTTGGAGCAGGTCCGTCCCATGCTCCTGTCTCGTCTCATGAGGAAGGATGAATCATCATGAAGATTCTTCAGATGAGGCTTCTTGCATTTGGTCCCTTCACCGACACTCTCATTGACCTGAGTGAGGGTGAGGAAGGCATCCACATCATATATGGCCCGAACGAAGCAGGTAAAAGCTCGGCTCTCAGGGCACTTCGGCAGATGCTCTACGGTATTCCCGATCGGTCTTCAGATAATTTTCTACATCCCTATGCCAAGATGCGGATCGGAGGGGTACTGCGTCACAGTGACGGGACAGTGATAGAAATTATCCGTAGAAAAGGCAGGGTCAATACGCTGCGCGAAAGCCATGATGAGAAACCGGTGGATGAGGCTCTTTTCCAGAAGTTCATGGGAGATATCGATGCAGCTTCTTTTGCCACCATGTTCGGCATCAGCCATACTGATCTGGTTCAGGGCGGAGAAGAGATCATCAGGGGTGGCGGAAACGTGGGCCAAGCCCTATTTGCCGCAGGATCGGGAATCTCGGACCTTCGACAGATACGACTGGATCTTCAGGCACAAGCCGATTCCCTGTTTGCGCCTTCTGCTTCGAAAAGACCTATCAATGAGGCCATGGCAGAACTGAAAAAGAATCAGAAGGATATCCGTGAAGCCCAGCTTCCTGGTCAGGAGTGGGAGAGGCATGACACGGCGCTGCGCACGGCAATGAAGCGTAGGAGCGAAGTAGATGTTGAGTTGCGGGCAAAACAGACCGAACAACACCGGCTGGAGCGCATTAGGGAAGCTCTGCCCCTCATTGCCAGGCGCAAGGAACGACTTGAGGAACTAAAGTCTTTCTCCAATGCCGTTCTTCTCCCTGATGACTTTGGAGAACGGCGGCGTGATCACCTTTCAGATCTTCGGATTGCCAAAAATGATCAGGACCAAGCCATTAAGGGCATTAAAGATGTTTGTAAGGCCCTGGAAAAGTTGGAAGTGACCGAAGCCCTGCTTGAGAACTCAAAACTTATTGAGTACATTTACAGAGATTTGGGAAGCTATCAAAAAGCATTTAAAGATCGCCCCAAACTCATGACAGAGAGAGATGTTTTATGGGGAGAGGCAAAAGAGATCCTCTCATCACTCAGAGACGATCTCACTCTGGAAGAGGCAGAAAAGCTTCGGCTGAAGAGAACAGAAACAGTCAGGATTAAGGAACTTGGCACACACTACCAGGGCCTTATGATCAAGTTGGAAAGCACAAGGGAAGATATCCCGAGACTGGAACTTCAGGGGGAGAAACTCCAAAAAGAACTGGACCGCCTTGAGACACCGCGCCCTATAGATGACCTTAAACGAGCCATTGATGGGGCGAATAGATATGGGGCCCTTGAAGATCACTATCATACCGAATATTCCGAAATCCTTGGGGCCCGGCACTCTCTCGAAGTGGCCCTGAACAAGCAGACACTCTGGGCAGGGACTCTTGAGGAACTTGAGAAGCTTCCCCTCCCTTCAATTGAGACCATCGATACCTTTGAGGACAGGCTAAATGAAGCTCAACGACAAGTGGATCGAATCCGGTCTGAGAAAAAAAATATCGAGGAGAAACTCACAGAGATTGATGGCGAAATTGAAGAATTGCGGCTTGAACAGGAGATCCCCACCGAAGAGGACCTTCAATTGGCAAGGAAAATACGCGATCAAGGCTGGCAACTGATCCTTCAGGCGTTGAAAGAGGGTGGGGAACAGACCGGAGGCACTCTGACGGAGGCTTATGAAAGCAGTGTGAAGGACGCCGATGAGATCGCCGATCGTCTTCGCCGTGAAGCCGACCGCGTTGCCAAGAAAGCAAAACTCATTGCCGAGGGAGACACGAACAAAGCTCGTCTTAAAAACCTGAAGGTTGAACTCGAGACTGCCGAAACAAAACTGGAGGATAAAAACAAGGAATGGTTAATGGTCTGGGAAACCATGGGGATTTCCCCCAGGACTCCTCGGGAAATGCGCTTTTGGGCTCAGAATATGAATAGTTTGGCTGAAGAGACCTCTAAGATTCGGCAGCGGGAGTTCAAAGCAAAGGCATTGGGAGAGCGTATGGAAGCCTGCTGTCTGGAGCTCAACGGCTGCCTCAAATCCCTTGGGGAGCCCTGGGCCGAAAAGCACGAGACCTTATCTGATCTGATTAAGCGGAGTCAAGAGATTGCCGATAAAGAACGGGAGTTGAAAAACAAAAGGGGACAGATCGAGCGTGAAAAGGAGCAAAAAGAAGAGGAAGCAAAGGCTCTCAAATTGAGACTCAACAAAATAGAGGAAGACCTCACCAAATGGCAGAAGCAATGGGAGGACGCAGTAAAACCCATAGGGCTTGATGCTGAAGCAATCCCGGAACAGGCGAATGCCGTGCTTGACGACCTCAAGACCCTGTTTGACAAGTTAAGAGAGGCCGAAAAGCTTCATAAACGAATAAAAGGGATTGACAGGGACGCGGAGGCATTTTCCGGGAAGGTGATGGGATTGGCAGAACGCATGGCCAGCGATTTAAAAGATCTGCCCGCCGAGCACGTTGCCACCGAACTCAACGCCAGATTGACCCGTTCAAGAACTGCTAAATCACAGCAGTTGGCCATGGAAAAACAGCGACGTCAGGAAGAAGATAAGCTTCGAGATGCTAAACAAAGGATTGCTCACATTGAATCAGAACTGGACGTCATATGTGAGGAAGCCGGCTGCTCAGACTATGAAGAACTTCCAAATGCGGAGAGACGCTCCAAGATGAGACGGCAGATAGAGTCTGACCTTGAAGAGTTGGAGGAGCGATTGCGCAAGTTAGGGGCTGGCGCCACCGTCGAAGAGTTTGTTACAGAGGCCCAAAAAGTGGACCCGGACGGGATCGATGGGCAGATTGAAAAACTCAGCCAAGAGATCAAAGCGTTGAATGAGGAGAAATCGGAACTGGACCAGACCATCGGTGAGGAAAGAAATGAGCTCAGTAAGATGGATGGAAGTGCGCGTGCGGCGGAACTGGCCGAAGAAACTCAAAGAATTCTGGCACGACTTGAGACCGATGCTGTCCGTTACGCACGTTTCAGGCTTGCTTCGGCTGTTTTGGCCCAAGCGATTGAGAGATATCGTGAAAAGCACCAGGGCCCGATCCTAAAACGAACCAATGAACTTTTTACACACCTGACCCTTGGTTCGTTTGAGGGAATTCGGGTGGAGTTTGATGATCAAGGCAACCCTGTGCTTGTGGGCGTCCGTCCGGGGGGTAAGGAGATGGTGGGTGTGGAAGGGATGAGTGATGGGACTACCGATCAGCTTTATCTGGCCCTGCGACTGGCCAGCCTTGAGGCATACCTGGAGAAGAACGAGCCTATCCCGTTTATTGTGGACGACATTCTTATCAAGTTTGACAACGAGAGGGCCACCGCCGCTCTGGAGGTACTCTCTCAATTGGCCGGGAAGACGCAGGTCATCTTCTTTACACATCACAGGCACCTTGGGGAGTTAGCCGAGGCGAATCTTGATTCTTCTCTTCTATTCAAGCACTCTCTCGGAATTTGAAACGAAAATCCATAAATACGAGATCCACGAGCCCCCACTCAATGGAACATGTTTTTAAAGAAGTAAACTGTTGCATTAATCCGCCGGAGGCGGACAAGGGTTTAATTCCCCGCCGCTTGCGGCGTTACAATGTTTTTGTAGATACCCCGCTGCTCTGCGGCGGGGTAGTTCATTTTGAGGTTACCAATCTTTTAACTGAGTAGATCTTCATCATGACTCTACAACTCTTTACAAGCAACCGATTGGAGGTTTTGGCTGGGGCATTGGCAGAGGTCCTGAGGACACCCCTGTCATCACCACTTGATGAGGAAGTTATTATTGTTATGAGTCAAGGCATGGAACGCTGGGTGTCCATGCAACTAGCCCTGTATTTCGGTATCTGTGCCAACTGCAGATTCCCCTTTCCCAATCAATTTATCCGCGAGGTTTTCCAGAAAATTGTTCCGGATCACCCTGAACCCTCACCTTTCGATCCCAAAATAATGACCTGGAGAATCATGGGACTCCTACCTTCTTTGATCCTAAAACCGAGCTTTGAGAGTCTCAGGAACTATCTGGGAGATGATGTTGGGGAGCTGAAGCGGTTGCAGCTTTCACAGCGAATAGCGGATACATTTGATCAGTATCTGCTTTTTCGTCCGGATATGATTTTCCGGTGGGAAAGGGGGCGGGAGAATCACTGGCAGGCCGTACTGTGGAGGGAGCTGGTTGAAGGTTATGAAGATCAGCATCGTGCGGCCCTGGGAAAGGCCTTTTTTGAGGCGGTAAAGGATCCTTCCAACGAGATGACGGGATTGCCCGAGCGAGTCTCTGTATTCGGGATCTCTTCACTTCCCCTTTTTCACATGCAGGTCCTTGCAGGCATATCACGGTTTACTCAGGTGAATCTATTTCTCATGAATCCATGCAGAGAATACTGGGGTGATATTCTCAGTGAGTGGAAGATGAAAAGGACCCTATCAAGACAAAGCACTCAAGATTTGACCGCTGAAAAACTCCACCTGGAAAAAGGAAACAGCCTGCTTGCTTCCATGGGAACACTGGGCAGGGATTTTTTTAACATGTTATACGAATTTGACCTGGATGAATCTTCACATTTTGAGGATCCCGGTGAAGGTCATCTTCTCTCTAGCCTCCAGTCCGACATCATGAATCTCCGAGAGAGACCGTCCAAACTGAAAGAGAAAAAGCCTGTGGCAGTCCATGATGAGTCCATCCAGATCCATTCATGCCATAGTCCCATGCGGGAGATGGAGGTCCTTTATGATAGGCTTCTCCATATGTTTGAGAAGGACGCATCTCTGAAGCCCAAGGATATACTGGTGATGACGCCGGATATTGAGACCTACGCTCCCTATATCCAGGCCATATTTGATGGTCCCACCCATGACGCCATGAGAATTCCCATTAGCATTGCCGATCAAAGTATAAGAAAAGAGAGCGAGATCATTGATACTTTCTTATCCATTCTCCATTTACGAGGCAGTCGCTTCGGCGCATTCCAGGTCCTTGCCATTCTTGAATCACCGACTGTCCGGCGGAGATTCGGCCTATCTGAAGAAGATATCCTTCTTGTTCGAAGATGGGTGAAAGATACCCGGATAAGATGGGGTATAGATGCTGAGAACCGGAACCAGATGGAGCTGCCTTCTTTTTTACAAAACACCTGGAAGGCTGGATTGGAAAGGCTGTTGCTGGGCTTTGCCATGCCCGGACAGGACGAGAATATGTTCGGCGACGTACTGCCCTACGATCATGTTGAGGGTGGTGAAACCCTGGTACTGGGGAGGTTTCTTGATTTTACACATCAGCTTTTTAACCATATCCATTCTTTGACCCAACCGCGGACTTTATATGAATGGTCTCAAACCTTGAACAGCCTCCTTGAGAGATTTTTCATGGCGGATGAAGACACAGAGTGGGAGATGAAGGTTATAAGGCGCGTTCTCAACGAACTGGGAGAGATGGGAGATGTATCGTTGTTCCATGAGGAGATTGACATCAACGTCATGGAGTGGCATCTGGGGCATTCCCTTGAGAGGGAGGGTTTCGGATACGGTTTTATGACGGGCGGTGTTACATTCTGTGCCATGTTACCCATGCGGAGTATTCCCTTTAAGGTCATCTGTCTTGTGGGTATGGATTGCTATGCCTATCCAAGAGAATCCAAACCATTGGGTTTTGATCTCATGGCTAAGAACCCAAAACAGGGTGACCGGTCGCTCCGGAATGACGACAGGTATCTTTTCCTGGAGGCCATGCTTTCGGTAAGAGAAAAGCTCCATATCAGTTATGTGGGACAGAGTATCCAGGATAATAGCCTTATTCCACCATCGGTCCTTGTAAGCGAACTCCTGGATTACATTGAACAAGGCTTTGAGATCTCCGGGAAGGATATTCTTGAACACATTGTTATCCAACATCGCCTTCAGGCCTTCAGTCCCGATTATTTTACCACGAATGAGAAGCTATTCAGCTATTCCGGAGAGAACTGCCGGGCTGCCCAATGCCTTGGGGAGGATAGAGAGGCTCCCGAGTTATTCATCTCCAAAGGACTTTCTGAACCGGAAGCGGAATGGAGGACGGTTAATCTGGACGAGTTATGCAACTTCTTTGGCAATCCGGCAAGATTTCTTCTTAACAGACGACTGGGAATTCATCTTGAGGAGAGGGGATCCATCCTGGAAGAGAGGGAGACCTTTGAGATGACGGGCTTGGATAGGTATCTGCTTGAGGAGCGCATGGTTAAGAGGAGATTTGAAGGCGAAGACCTTCAAGATCTTTTTTATCCCACACAGGCCTCAGGACAACTCCCCCACGGGGCCGTTGGAGAATGTACATACGAAAACTTGGTCCAGGGCGTGAATCATTTTGTGGAAAAAACCCAACCCTTCGTGCAGGGCAGGATTCTTAAGCCTCTTGAAGTGGACCTGCAGATATCTGGTTTCCGGGTGACTGGACATCTAGAGACTGTTTGCTCGGACAGATTGATGCAGTACCGCTATACGCGAATCAAATCCAAAGACCGTCTTAGATTATGGATCTATCACCTGGCCCTAAATTGCATCAGGGATGATACCTATCCACGGGTCAGCATGTTTGCAGGCCTTGATTCCAATGATAACCGGAGAACCGTTTGGGCTGCTTGGGAATATTCCCCGGTGAAAAATAGCGAAGAGATTTTTGGGGAACTCATGGAGGAATACTGGGCAGGACTCAGAAATCCCCTTCATTTTTTCCCTGAATCTTCATGGACGTATGTCCATATGTTCCTGGAGAGGAACAGAGAGGAGGAGGATGCTCTCAGGAGTGCTTGCAACACCTGGATGGGAAGCGACTACGTCCGGGGTGAATCCGAAGATGCATACTATCAACAATGTTTCAGGAACAGTGACCCCATTGATTCAGAATTTCAACGCCTTGCAGAAGGCGTCTTTGAACCGATTCTGAGGCACCAGAAAGAGATCCATTGATGACGAAAGCTAGGCACTTTGATCTTCTTAACAGCCCCCTTGAGGGAACAAACCTTATAGAGGCCAGTGCCGGCACGGGGAAAACCCATACCATAACAGGTCTTTTTCTCAGATTGATACTCGAAAAGAATCTCTCGGTTAACGAAATTCTTGTGGTCACCTTTACGGAAGCCGCCACAGACGAGTTGAAAGATAGGATTCGCCGAAAGTTACGAGAAGCCGTATTGGCATTCTCCGGGGGTCTGAGTGAAGATGGCTTGGTGAATGATCTGGTAAAAAGATATAAGGATTCTAATACTGCGTTGGACTGGCTTAGAGACGCACTGCGAGCCTTTGATCAAGCTGCCATATTCACCATCCACGGATTTTGCAGGAGAATGCTGAATGAGAATGCTTTTGAAAGCGGGAACCTATTCGATACTGAACTGATGACCGATCAGGAAGAGTTAAAGAGGGAGATTGTGGATGATTTCTGGCGGAAGCATCTCTATCATGCATCCCCTCTCTTTGTAAATTATGCCTTTAACGACGGACTCAGACCGGATAGCCTCCTCTCCCTGCTTGCCAATAGGATTGCCCACCCATACATGAAAATCATTCCTCAGACGGGAATTCCCGACTCCTATTCACAGGAGAAGGGATTTCGCGAGTATTTTAAGAAACTTCGAAAAAGCTGGCCATCATCGAGAGCCCCGGTTGAAGATATTCTCACAACCCATGAAGGTCTTAACAGATCCAGATACAGGAAGGAAAAGATTTCCCTCTGGGTTCAGAGCATGGACCAGTATGTGTCTGCGGGAGACAACGATCCCATGCTGTTCAATGGTTTCGAGAAGTTCACTTCCAGTGAACTCCGAGGAGCCATAAAGAAGAATTCTACTCCCCCTACTCATCCATTCTTCGACATCTGTGAAAAGCTAAAGGAGAAACAGGGAGAAATGGAGAGCGTTTTTCAACAGCGCCTCCTGGGAATGAGGGTGGAATTATTTAGATACGCAAAAGATGAACTTGCCAGGAGAAAAGAGGAGAGAAATGTACTCTCTTTTGACGACCTTTTACTAAAACTCCACCTGGCACTGGAGAAAAAGGGGGGAGAAGAGCTTGCAGAATCCATTGGAAGGAGATTCGGGGCCGCCCTCATAGATGAATTTCAAGACACGGATCCGATCCAGTATGCCATTTTCAAAAGAATTTTCGGCACTCAAAAAAATATTCTCTTTCTCATTGGAGATCCGAAGCAGGCCATATACAGTTTCCGTGGTGCTGATATCTTTGCCTACATGAAAGCTGAAGGAGATATTGAATGCCGGTACACCCTTGGGGAGAACTGGCGGTCTGACCCCCATCTCATAACCGCCGTAAATGCCATCTTTGAAAATGCTGACTCTCCCTTTGTATATGATGAGATCCCATTTCAACGGGCCACGTCAGCATCAGACAGAGCCCCTGAACCTCTCATGATCCGTGAACAATACGATTCACCTCTTCAGTTGTGGTTCCTTGGTGCCGGCAGAGTAACGGAATCGGGGAAAAAGATTACCAAGACACAGGCACGTGAACTGATTCCCAAGGCAGTGGCAGCAGAGATCTCGCGGCTTCTCAATCTTGGTAAAAACGGGGAGGCCATTTTGGGAGAAAGATCATTAAGGGAGGGAGATATTGCCGTTTTAGTGAGGAGAAACATGGAGGCACGCCTGATGCAGGAGGCCCTGTCAGCCCTTCAGATACCCAGTGTTCTTTACAGTACGGGCAACCTTTTTGACTCCCATGAGGCCCTGGAGATGGTGAGGGTTCTGGCAGGTATTGTTGAGCCGAAAAGTGAGACTCTTCTCAAAGCGGCCTTGGCCACGGATATCATGGGTGTCAGGGGAGAAGATCTGGATGCCTTGATGAGAGATGAACCCGGATGGGAGAGGTGGCTCACCAGATTCATGGGATATCATGATATGTGGAATGAGGATGGTTTTATGCGAATGTTCAGGTATTTAATTCTAAAGGAAGATGTCCTGACTCGCCTCATGGGTTTTCCCGATGGGGAACGGCGCAATACCAACCTGCTTCATCTTATGGAAGTCCTCCATCAGAGATCCATTGAAAAAAAACTATCCATGACCGGACTCTTAAAATGGCTCACGGAACAGCGGGATCCAAGCACCCCGCGTTTAGAAGAGCACCAACTGCGTTTGGAGAGTGACGAGAATGCCGTCAATCTCATCACTATCCACAAGAGCAAAGGCCTGGAGTATCCTGTTGTCTTTTGTCCTTTTGCATGGGATGGCTCAAGGATCAAAGGGAAGAAAGCTGTCTTTACCTTCCACGACGAAGAGGACGACATGAGGTTAACACTTGATCTGGGTTCTCAAGAGATTGATGAAAATCGTGTGTTGGCCGAAAAAGAACAGCTTGCAGAGAACCTCCGACTCCTCTATGTGGTCTTAACCCGAGCAAAGAGTCGTTGTTACCTCGTATGGGGTCGTTTCAATGAAGCTGAAACTTCAGCGCTGGCTTACCTGCTTCATCATCCCGAATCATTTCAAGACAGAGATCTTTTAACTGCCACAGAAGAAAAGTTTTTGAGATTAAACGATAAGGACGTTCTCTCGGAGATAAATCATATGGTCCAAAAAGCCGAGTCCACCATCAGATTATCCGAGATGCCTTTGGAGGAGGGGGAAGCATACACGCCCCGCCAGAGGAGAGAGAAAACACTCACCTGCCGGAGATTCTCCGGAAATATAGATCGTCAGTGGCGCGTTTCAAGTTTTTCATCACTTGTCTCCGGTAAAGTCCACAGAGCGGAAATGGCTGACCGTGATCTGGTAAGTCGAGTTGATGGCCGTGATCCAATGAATCTCAGAGACTTGGCTGTGGATGAGGAGCCTTCAGGCATCTTCTCTTTCCCAAAGGGGGTAAAGGCGGGGATACTCCTGCACGACCTATTTGAGAACTTGGACTTCACGGAGAAAGATGGATCTGTAACAGAAAACCTCGTAGCGGATAAACTGGAAGAACACGGCTTTGATCCAAGTTGGAACCAAACTCTTTGCCGGATGATCAAAAAGGTACTAACCATTCCTCTGGACCCTGATAATAGGCATCTTACTTTATCCCGGATAAAAAATGAGGATCGACTGAACGAGCTGGAATTCTACTTCCCATTGAAAAGAATATCACCAAAGAGCGTGAAAAGAGTGATGACAAAATACCTCCACCCCGAACTCGCTGAAGGTTTTCCGGAACGAATGGGACGGCTTGATTTTTCACCGGTCAAGGGGTTCATGAAGGGTTTTATGGATATGGTTTTCCGGTTTGAAGGACGCTTCTACCTGGTGGATTGGAAATCCAATTTCCTCGGCAGAAGGGTTGAAGATTATGATCAGGAATCCCTTGCAGCGGCCATGGAAGCGGAGTTTTACATTCTCCAGTATCATATCTACACCCTTGCCCTGGATCAATACCTGCATGTAAGGCTGCCGGGCTATGGGTATGAAAAGCATTTCGGAGGTGTCTATTATTTTTTTCTGCGTGGGATAGATACGGATAAGGGGATGGATTTCGGAGTTTATAGAGATAAGCCATCCGGAGAATTGATAAACGAATTATGTCAACATCTGATAGATAGATGATAGATAGTTAAAAAGTGAAAAAAGAAGAACTAGAAAACCTTTACGACAGCAAAGATGAGATATTTACCCCTCTGGACATCCATTTTGCCAGATTCATGGAACGTCTTTGCGGTGGGGATGCTCCAGAGTTGTCCCTTGCGGCAGCTCTAGTAAGCAGTTATACAAGAAAGGGGCACATCTGTCTCGACCTTTCCAGCATGGCCGGGAAGCCGTTGCTTGAGACGATGAAAGAAGGCAACTCAATTGTCTGCCCGCAATTGAACCACTGGTGTGGGAGACTTAGGGAAAGTATGGTCGTGGGTACGCCAGGCCAATACAAACCTCTCATACTCAATGATAGGTGCAGATTATACCTGTTTCGTTACTGGGATTATCAACAGAAATTGACTGATTTCATTAAAAGACATGTTAGGGAGGATGGGGAAGATATCCATATCTCCTCCATGAAAGAGAGACTGAAACGTCTTTTCCCAACTAATGAGCCGGAAGAGATGGATTGGCAAAAGGTGGCCGCCGTAACTGCAGCCATGAAACCATTCTGTGTTGTTTCTGGAGGTCCGGGAACCGGTAAGACCACGACTGTTGCCAAGATCTTGGCCCTGCTTCTTGAACTGGCCGACCCTGAAATCCTCAGGATTACCCTTGCTGCTCCTACAGGAAAAGCTGCTGCCAGGTTGCAGGAGACCCTTATGCGTGCCAAAGAGACGCTTCACTGTCAAGATCAAATCAAGGAGGCCATTCCTGAAGAGGCTTCAACCATACACCGTCTCCTGGGAAGTATTCCGGGTTCTCCCTATTTTCGTCACGATAAAAACAATAGATTGCCTGTTGATGTGGTGGTTGTGGACGAGGCTTCCATGGTGGACCTGGCCCTGTTGTCCAAGCTCATACAGGCTCTTCCATCCCATGCCCGGTTAATACTTTTGGGAGATAAAGATCAGCTCGCTTCAGTGGAAGCGGGTGCTGTCCTTGGGGATATATGTAATACTGGCAATACCCACAGCTATTCCAGGCGTTTCTGCATGGATCTGAAAAAGATAACCGGATACGAGATCATGAGCAATCCAGATGGAGATGACGCATCGGATATTCAGGATTGCATCGTTCAGCTCCCAAAGAGTTATCGTTTTGTAAGGGACAGCGGAATCGACGCGGTAAGTCGTGCAGTCAATGCCGGGAATGGAGATCTTGCCATATCCCTTCTAAAGGAAGATAGATCTGCTGGGGTTGAGTGGAAGGATCTGCCAAGGGCTAAGGCTTTGGCCCAGGATATGAGAGATAAAATCATACAAGGTTTCGGGAATTACCTAAGGGCCAATGAGCCCAGACAGATTTTTTATCTTTTCGAGCAGTTTCGGATCCTTTGTGCCGTAAGGGAAGGGCCCTATGGTGTGGCTGCCATAAACTTTTTGGTGGAGCAGATCCTCAAGGAGGAGAAGATAATAGAGCCAGAGAAGAGGTGGTATAGGGGCCGTCCGGTGTTGATTACAACAAACGACTATAATCTGCGATTATTTAATGGGGATATGGGGATCGTTTTACCTGATCCAGAGGAAGATAATGATCTCCGCACCTTCTTTCCGGCTGCTGACGGCACTTTGAGAAAGTTCCATCCACTCAGGCTGCCTGAACACGAAACGGTGTACGCCATGACGGTCCATAAGAGCCAAGGATCAGAATTTGCCAGTGTGCTTCTGGTTTTACCGGACAGGGAATCTCCCGTATTGACGCGGGAACTCATTTATACCGGCATCACACGGGCGAAGGAGAGTGTTGAGGTATGGGGAACTGAAGATGTTTTCCGTTTGGCCATCTCCCGATCCATTGAGAGATCCTCCGGGCTACGAGATGCTCTTTGGCAATGCTAATCCCGTGGAAGAATCTTCACTCAATCGAAGTATCTCCTGGATGTATCCAGACCAGCTATAAACTGATTAAACAGTATCTTGTCATCTTCCAGAGAGAACTTTTCTTTTAACCTTCCTTCAACCAGGGATATGGCAATCTCTACCATCTCATCCTTTAGTGCCTTCTTGGCCATGGCCAGTCTATACTGGGACTCTTTTTTAGCATCTTCCATCATCTGATTGGCAGTGATTTTTGCCGTCTCAATGGCCTTCTCCTTTTCCTTTTGGCCAAGCTCAATAATGTTTCTCTTCAGCTCCTGTAGCCGTCCCTCAACATCCTTTAATCGATCAGATTCCTCATTAAGCAATGATCTGGTCTTATCTAGTTTCTCATTGGCCGTATTGAGGGTCATATCTATCTTGTTACGTTCCCCATGTATAAAATCCCTAAGGGGTTGCTTGCCATACTTGAGGAAAAAGTAGACCAAGATGCCGAAATTGATCCATAACATGATATTGCCCCATATCTTGCGTCCCTTGCTTATCCCTTCTCCCGCAAAGGCATCAGGGATTAAGAAGATCATGAGGGCACTGGCCCCCAAGAACAGAAAAAATATCATGAGGCACTTGTCATTCCTTAGATTCAATACGATATCCTCCTGCCCAGCACCTTTTCTGTTAACACATCAATCAGCAATGTAGCCTCGTGATGTAAAGATTTTCTTGCTTCTTCGATTTGCCTTTCAATATTCCGGTCCAAGTCGCTTCTTATTGCGGCAATCTCTTCTCGAGTATCTTTAAAGATCTCGTCGGCAATTTCGTAACCCTCTTTTTCAAAACTGGATCTCTTTTTACCGGCTTCTCTCCTGGCGTTCTTTTCCAAGAGAACCCCATCACTGACCAGTTGTGTGGTTTTTAACTCAATATCTTCAGTCTCTTTTTTCATCTTATCAACATGATTGATCCTTTCACCCATAAGTTTCAGAACGGGACGAAAGAGGATAAGATTCAAAATCAGAACGAGAATCAGAAAATGAATAACCTGGACAAAGAGGGTTGCATTGATGCTAATCATAATTTATTCTCGAATGGACCGTTTAGACCACAAATAGAAGAAGTAAAGCCACCACCAGAGAATAGATCCCCGTAGACTCTGAAACGGCCTGCCCCACTAACATGGTCCTCGTTAACAGACCGGCCTCGTTGGGATTTTTCCCGATGGCCTCACATGCCTTACCGGCAGCAAAACCTTCTCCTACTCCGGGACCGATGGCTCCCAATCCCATGGCTATGCCAGCACCTAAGAACGCCATACCCTTGATAAAATCAGGACCGCTAATTTCCATAATAAACCTCCTACGATTTGATATAAAAAATTGAAAAAAATATTAAAACACAACAATCAATAACAGGGAAACAATCAAGGCATAGATTGCCGTAGATTCGGTCACAGCCATACCCACCAGCATGGTTCTCACCAGATTTCCAACCTCCTCCCTCCTCCTGGCCACCCACCTCACAGCGTAAGCGGATGCCAATCCCAATCCTATACCCGGACCAATGCCCCCAAAACCGGAGGACAGACCGGCCCCCAGAAGACGCATGGAAGAAGAAAGATTTGTGTTCTCTTCAAAACCGTAAAAGAGCAGTAACAGACTCACCAGGAATCCGTATATGGCAGTTGATTGACCCACACTCAGGCCGATAAGCATCACCCTTGTGGTCTCCGTAGTCGTTTCCGGCTGTCTCGCAATGCCGCTGACGGCCTCGCCGGACGTAAAGCCATTGCCGACACCCGACCCTATTGCGGCAAGGCCCGTGGCAAGTCCGGCCCCCAGCATTGCAGCCCAGCCGGGGTAAAGGGGGACATGAGAAAAGTCTATGAACAAAAGCAGGAACGCGATCACCATTCCGAAAATGGCCGGTGTTTGACAGACCGCCGACCCGATTAACATGGTGGTGATAATTTTACTGCTGTTTCCGGGTTGGCGAACGATCCCCATACAGGCGGTTCCTGCGGGCATACCCGACCCGACACCGGAACCGATGGCCGATAATCCCATGGATAATCCGGCACCGATGGCCGCCCAGCTGGTTATGGTGACCACAGTGGAAGGTCTGCTGAAAAGGAGCACAATGGCGACAACAAGGGAAAAAATGGCTGCCGATTCGGATATGGCCTGACCCACCAGCATATTTTTGATCACATCGCCCGAGCTTTCGGGTTTGTTGGATAAGGCTTCGTTGGCAATACCGGCCGTATACCCTTCACCCAAGGCGGCGCCGATGGCACCGAAACCGATAGCCAAAGCCGCCCCCATAAAGGCACTTGCATTTAATAATGTCGTAGGATCAAACATATACCTATTTTACCTGCACCGAGATATAAACGAGCGTTAACATGGTGAAAACAAAGGCCTGGATGGTCCCGATAAAAAGACCAAAAAAGCAGATCATGAATGGGGGAAGAACCAGGCTGTAAACCAGATGGGAGACAACCAGGATAATAATAGCGCCACCCATGATGTTTCCAAAGAGACGAAATGAGATGGATATTACCTTAGCTAACTCTCCGATGATATTTAAAGGCATCATCACAAAGATGGGTTCGCAATACTCTTTGGCATATTTCTTAAATCCCTTGGCTTTAATACCGGAATAATGGGCAATAAAAAAGCCCATAATCCCCAAACCGAGAGGTGTGTTGAGATCTTTTGTGGGCTCGTGAAGTATGGGAATGATGCCCAGCCAGTTACTTAAAAGAAGAAACATGAAAAGACTACATATGAGGGGGAAGTACTTCCTGGCCATCTCCTCATCCAGGGCGTCTTTTGTGAGGCCGTAAAAGGCATTGACAATAAGTTCGGCAACCACCTGAAAGGGATTGGGCGAGAAGCTGATCCTTCTGGTGGCCAGATAAGCAAAGAGGATCAGAGAAGCCATGACAATCCACGTCATGATGATAGTCTCTGTATTCAGGACCACGTTCAATCCGAAAAGGTTCAATGTGATCTGGGGTATTTTAGTAATATCTTCCATGTTTTATCCGTTTAACTTTCTAAAAAATCGTGAAAACGCTCAGTTCTACTTTTTACACGGGAATTACTTTTCTTCCAGTAAAGGTCTGATGATAATGTACTCAACCAGTGTTGCTATCTGTACAAAAAAGATCCCTGCTACCACTGCCGCAAAATTGAATGATGGCGATTTAAGGCCCACCAATAGAGGAAAAGCCAACACCGAAAACCTGATCACCATGGAGGCCAATCCTATCACGCCGGCCTTAACGCGTGTTTTTCCCAAGGCCAATGGAATGGATTCTCCCAAAAGTAGAAAATTGATAATACCAAAAAGGGAACCCAATGCAAGGCCTTTCACAATTGATCTCTCATTAAGAATAATAAAGAAGACGGCAACCGCGAGGGTCAATATGAGGACCTTGATGCAGATTCTCTTCTTGACCTCACTAACTTCCCTACGTTGATTACTTATCTTGTTTTTTATTATTTCCATGCAGTTTGCTTGCTTCCCCTATCTGTGGGTATAATAGGTTGAGGTTCTTTATATTCTTGCTTTACTGAAGAGCAATGCCGACAATAGGGTAATTCAATTTGTCTGTCAATGATAAATTTATATCCTGATATGGGAGACATATTGATCTATATAAAATTTCACCTGTTCACAGATCTCTTTTTTCAGGAAAACAGTGTCCTGGCCACAACAACCCTCTGAATCTGGTTGGTGCCATCGAAGATCTGGATTGTCTTTGCGTCCCGCAACTTTCTTTCAATGGAGATCTGGTGAGTATAAAAGAGGTTGCCATTGAAAGAGAGGAGTATAGTAGAATTGGGGTAGGGTGTAAAGGATGGGAGTTTATTATGGGAGTCCATGAGTAACTTTTCGATTTGCAGGCTCTGCAAAATAGTCCCTTGACTTCTTTCCTGTAATGCATTTAGCTCGTCAGATTCTTGAGCATC
>Ga0180009_10001772_pt1 | contig 25945 bp, 22 predicted proteins | sample OS_PC_MetaG_FD_123537 | JGI IMG/M metagenome (GOLD analysis project Ga0180009, IMG submission 123537) | Groundwater microbial communities from the Aspo Hard Rock Laboratory (HRL) deep subsurface site, Sweden - OS_PC_MetaG | ecosystem: Environmental > Aquatic > Deep subsurface > Groundwater... | reverse complement strand
TCAGTTTGACTAAAAAATCAGGATAATAATTGGAGATGTTTCCATCAGCATTGACATAATCCAGCTTGAAATGTACCGCCATATAATTCTTGGCGTAGGAGACCACATCATCACAATCTTCCAAGAAGCGGGCGAATAACAACTCTAAATGGCTATCGCCAATGATCCGGTTAAAAACACTTTTTTTCGGGATAAGATACCCCTGATCCTTGGCCACGAAGGGACGGGTTTGCCGAAGCTTGATATAGTCCCTGATTTCGGCGTCGCCTTTTTCTTTTACGGTAAGGGCATTAATTGCTTTTTTAAACGTCTCGACCAGAGTTTTTGTTGCCACCAATTCAGACAGGTTGCGCAGGGTGTTGGGAATTTCCAGTTCCACTGGATGATCGAAAAGTTCATTTTTGACAAAATCCTTTACCTTTCCATAAAGCACATTGTAGCCGCTGACTAACCTTAAATCTTTCATGATTGTCTGAGTAAAATATCCGATTACACTGCTATAGTCAGCAACACCAACGGAATCAAGGATAGTTGTATGTGTTACTTGACCAGTGGTGATATCCTTGAATACAATCTCACGCTGTTCTTCTTCTGAAAACTGGTGATAGATCACTCGCTGATGACCTAAAGCATTAACGTCCAGGTCCCCAAGGTTTTTATACTCCCTATTAACACGGGGAGTCAGCACCGGGATTTCTATATCCAATGCATCAATATCTTTCTTGACATTTTCTTTGTCAACCTCAACTACCAATGGGGTTTTGGGCTGAGTTCCCTCCCCCATCGGCCTGCGCTCCAACACCACACCTTCTGCCTGGATCGACTCAACGAATTCCATGAACGCGTTTGTCCCAACTACACTGACATATTCTTCAATGAAACCAGGATACATCTTACGCAGGCCGCGTCCCAATGTCTGTTCCGGCAGAATGTTGCTTTGCGCGGCATAAGGGCGTAATCCCACAATAGTGGTGACATTGCGTACATCCCAGCCCTCTTTAAGCACCATTACGGAAATGATGGCCTTATAAGGGCTGTCCAGACTATCAATGTCATTGGCTTGCTTGCGAAGTTTGTCCAATTCATCTTTGTCCTTGCCTGTGCTGGATTCAGATATTTCACCGTTCTTTTTGGTATGAATAACCAATACTGCATCTTTCAGATCCTGATAATTACTTTCAAGATATTCGGCAACATCATCGCAGTTCCTGGTATCATCGGTCATGACGAATAAGATTGCTTTCTTACCCATCTTTTCATGTTCGGCATACGCTTTGCGCCACTCGATCACTCCGAGGTTGATGTAATCGGCGTATTTCTCTGTGTATTTGGCACTCTGCCGTTCAACCATTTTGGCGCGACTCGGAGGATCAGGAAGCACAGGATGCTTGACTACGTTTTGAGAGATGGCTTCAACCAAAGGATAATCAGTCACCGTTTGGACGAATATCGCACCATTGTTATGCTTGGGAGTTGCAGTGGTATCGACCTGCATGGAAAGGGCGGCCCCCTTTTGTTTCAGGCGATTATGGATATCCTCGATTGACTTGAACCAGGCCATGCGCGGATCGTGAATATGATGGGCTTCATCATTTAGAACCATCAGTTCATCAATATCGCGCACTATCATGCCCAAATCCACTTTGGAATCGGTTGTTGCCCCGGTTGGCTTCTTGCCTAAAAAATAATCCATTGTATTTTCGTCATTGGGCGAAGCAGGAATGTCATCGCCGGCATAGACGCGGTGGATGTTGGTCAAGAAGATGTTTCCTGTGGGGCGAGTTATCTTTACATCGTCCTGCACATGGAGAGTCATTTGAAAATCATCGCGCCAGTTATGTCCGTCTACTCCGTTTTCGGGAAGGATCGGGTCGTCTTTAATAAAAATGCGCAAACCTTGAAAATCCTTGTAGATGCGGTCCAGGACAATGATATTGGGAGCGATTACCAGGAAATTACGCGCTAGATCTGAATCAGGCTCATACAGCTTATGGAAAAAACTCCAGGCCAGTACCAGGCTTAACACTTTGGTTTTCCCGGAGCCAGTCGCCATCTTTACCACAAAGCGCCGCCATGTTTCATCAAACATATTCGCCGACACCAGGCCGGAGCTGTCAAAACGCATCATGTCGAATTTATCTTTGACACCCACCACATCATATAAAAAAATGATTGTCTCCAGAGCTTCGCGTTGGGCAAAATAATACTGAAACTCAGCCAAGCCCTCACCCCCAACCCCTCTCCCAGAGGGCGAGGGGAGATAAGCCTGGGGCAGCAGGTGCGGGGTGTTGAACCAGTAGTTGAGCAGGCTCTTGCTGGTGTTAGTCGCACCGGCATAGCCGCTATCCCGCCACTCTTTTACCTTCTTGCGCAGTTGCGATACCAGTGGTGGCATCAACTTTTCCATACTGGTTTCTCGTAGGGCTTCATCGGCGGGAAACCAGCGGATGGCCGGGTCAATGACAACATAGGGCGATTTCGGAAAATCTTGATGAAGCGCCATTATCCCTTCCCTCCCACATTGACTTCAATGATCATCATCGTGTCATTGCCGAAAATATCCACTACTTTTACGCCCAGTTTTCGCCTCTCGGGCTCGCATTCGCAGAAGCTGCTGGTCAGTTCCAGCGCCCGATCCTTTTTGGTGCGGAAGGATTGCCACTCATTTTCGAAGATGTATTCCCCGGTCCAGACTTCCTCGAATCTCCCCTCGCCCTTTGGGAGAGGGGCCGGGGGTGAGGGTGCGGGCGAATTTACCGGCATCCGCACGATTTCTTTTTTGCTTTCAAAATTGAAATCCACCGACCAGTAATCGATCCAGTCGGTCCAGTGTTTGGTAAGGACTTCGCGGCTGACAATGCCGTCTTTGTCTTTGCTCACTTTAACTATCTGACCTTTCTCAACCACAATTTTGCTTGCCTTATCCTTGAGAGTCGCTTCGGCACTGGCAACTGAATCTTGAGAATAAAATACCGAAAAGTCAGTCAATTCAACCGCGATACTATTCTTTTTGATATGCGGTTTGATTTCGATTGCAGCCACATCATGGAAAACGACCTGGTTCTTTTCAACCGCCCGTTTATCAAAGACATCGGCGGGAATATATTTTGGGGCAATATCAATGCCCTTGGCTTTGGCTTCATCGAGCGCAAAGGGGAACAATCCCATTTCGAATTCAAAGCCAAGGATATCGACCCGCGTAATATGGTTCTGGCGGCATTCTATAATAACCTCTTCCACAAACAAACGTGTCACCGGCATATTGACCGGGCCAATCACAACCAGGCGTCCGGCTTTTTTCCCCGAGAAAGTATGAAATCCTGCAGTTCTTTCAGCCCGGTAAGCACGCAAAATCAAGTCGATAAAAGCATTTTCCTTTTCATCAAGCTGTTTCTGCTGTTCGACTTCACGCAGGTTGGGATTAACTCCGATATAATGTTGGCGTTCATATCTCCCCATGTTAAGGATCTCGAATGCTCTATAGTTTTTTCCATCTGCCTTAAGCTGCCGCTGAACGCCGATCAGCCGCTTGCGAGTAGTATGAATAGCGAACTTACCCAAATCGCTGACGATCCACTTCCGCCCCAGCTTTTCTGCCACGGCGGCAGTGGTGCCGGAACCACAGAAGAAGTCGGCGACCAGGTCGCCTTCGTTCGAGGAGGCTTTGATGATGCGTTCGAGCAAGGCTTCAGGTTTTTGGGTGGGGTAATTCAGTCGCTCGTCAGACTGTGGTCCTGCAATAGATATATCATCCCAGAGGTTCTGAACAACTTCTCCTTCATTTTCATCAAGAAATCGTTTCCTCTGAATTCTGCCGGTTTTTTCCTTTGGAAAATATAGCCTTCCTTCTTTATCCCACTGCTCCATTTTATCTCTGGAAATCGCCCATCCATTCTTAGGCGGTGGATATCCTTTGTATTCATACGTAAGATTCGGTCTGGGACTTGGACTCGACAAGTCAGCGATTCTATACTTTCTCCCATTGTCATCAATAAATTTATAGAAGTCTCTAACATATTCATCACGTAGCGGCTTTGTTACATCTAGAAAAACATTGTTGCTGGTTTTGGAATAAAATAGAATTGTATCAGTCTGTGTTCCAAATTCCGTCGGAACTTTGTTGGTTTGTCCTCTTCCTGTTTTTCTTTTCCAAATTATCTCACTTCTAAAAAGGTTTCCTCCAAATATCTCATCCAACACCAATCGCATATAGCCATTTACTCTCCAGTCACAATGCACGTAGATGCTCCCGTCCTTGGCAAGCAAATCCCGCATCAGCACCAGCCGTTCGTAGATCATGGCAATGAAAGAATCGGCACCTTTTCCCCAGGTGTCGCGGTAGGCGATCTCTTCCAGGATGTTGGGTTTCTTGGTGAAGGTATCGTTACCGATCTCGATGTCCATGGAAAAATCGGCGCCAACATCAAATGGCGGGTCGATGTAAATCAGCTTGAGACCTCCTTGCTTTTCTATCTCTTCGCGCAGCGGGCCGTTTTTCAAACTGGATAGAATTAGTTTGTTATCGCCCCAAATGAGCTTATTCGTCCAGCCTTTAAGCTGCCTGCCGCGATTATCGAGGCTGAAACCCATGGCCTCGAACATTTTATATTGCTTTTCCTTTTTCCCTTCTGAACGCGGCTCATCTATTTGTTCAATTACCTGAAAAGGCAGGACGATGTTACAAACCTCACTGGTTTTGCCATTCCAGACTAACTCGACTTCACGCTTCTCCTCGAACAGCAGGAAGCGAAACTTGTCCGGCAATGGCTTGCCCGCCTCGATATAACGGATGATTTCCCGTTGTTCCTGCTCAGTCAGTTTTGGCATGAATCTCCTCGTCTATCTTACCAATTACGTTTCAATAAAAGCATTTTAGATAAAACTCATAAAATTATCAAATGTGGAAAAGCATTTTAAACGTAACCAAGCATGAAATTCACTTTACAAATTCACTTTACATAGCGCTTAACTTCATTATCACGAACCCTACTCGAACTCTCTGTTTTTCGATCCACTCGCTTTTAATCAGGGACCAGAACTTGTCGGCCAGGCCTGCCAGGACATACTCGTTAGACAATCAGCTGTAGACGCTGAAGTCGAACATAGACGGCAGGTCGGCTGTCAGGTATTTTTCCACGCTGGCCAGCACTGCGGCCGCTGCATTGCCGCTGGGAGCATGATGGTAATAATGAGTCATTTGAGTCATTTTTGAGTCATTTATATTCATGATTCATTTGAGTCTTTTTTGAGTTGTTTCTTGGCGATAATGTAGTAGGCGCCGCGTGCTGCACCAAGCCGTATAAAGATTCCCTTATCCACCAATTCAGCCAATTCTCGAATTGCTGTTGGGCGACTTGTGTCGGCAACTTTCTGGTACTCGCGATTTGTAATCCGCCCATTTACTTTCACGTAAGCAACCGCCTTCATCTGTCTTTCGTTCAAACCCAGTCCCGCCATCACCTTATCAGTCAGCCACTCGCGCCAGAGGGTGACTACAAAATGCGGACCCTGCTGTCTGAAATCGGGTTCAGGCAGGCCGGCGCTCAGGCAGTCGGCAATCATGTCAGTCGTGCCGGTTCCGGCCTTTTCGGCATACTGGACGCGGAAAAGCGGCTCGGCTATCAAGGGGTTGCGAGGAATCGGTCCGTGGGGTTCTCTCAGAAGTTCGGGCGTCAATCCCGACGGGAGTTCTCCAGGATTCCACACTTCCACCCGGTTCGAATACACCAACACCTGAACAAAGCCAGTGCTGCGGTAATTACGGTGAGTTACGGCATTGACCACGGCTTCGGTAATCACTAATCGGGGAATCTCATACTCCACAGGAGTCTGCAATCCAGCGGCACGCGTTCCGACTCTGCGGTCAATTTTACCAAGGACAAAGTCAACCGCTTGACCAATCAGCTCAAAAAGAGTCCCTTCATAGGGCTGCTGCGATGCGATCGGCTTGTGCTTTTCCGTCCCTTGAAAGTAGAAGCAATGTACTTGTGCATTGTTGAAAAATCGGGCGGGCTCTTTTCCAAAGAGAAGCATTGCCGCATTGGTAGGCCGACCATCTCGCAGCAGTTGAAAATTCTGCAAAACAGCTTTGGGCGCACGCGACCCTTTCAGTGACAGCCGTCCCTTCGCCTCTGCCGTCTCCAGAAACGCAGCAATCTGTTTGTCATCGATATCCCGCAGCGTTGCACCCGTACAGATTGTGTCATCAAAAGGCGTGGTTCTGAGAGCGCCTTGACGCTCAAGGTATTCAACAAGACTTGCATACACCTCGCGAATCAGGCTGGGGATATCCATAAAACGACGGCGTGTGACCTGGCGGCCTGCTTTGCGTACCAGCGCCGCCATTTCTGTTTCACGTCCAGCGTCGTCATCACCTTTCACATAGACTAATCTTTCCCGGTTGGTTTTTGTGGCATGATCAAATTCGAGTTCGGTTGGTGATTTTCCATCTGCGTTTTTCCAGCCATACTTATTGCCCAGTATAGCAAGATAAATGTCGCGCTGCTCAACCTCAGTCGTGTAGATGTCGTCCGGTTTGCGATCGCAGGCGGGAATATCCTCAAAAAGGAATATATCCCCGATGAAACGACTCAGCAAAGGATCATGGATAAAAAAGTTTTTTATTGCACGTCGCTCTTCAGCAAGCTCTTTTTGCACACTGCTGATGAAAACGCGCTTTTTGTTCATTATGCTTGCACTCCCAGCTTCCATAGAATGGCTTTCAGAGTAACTTCGCTTTCAAACTTCAGGTTCCCCTTACCAGTCACCTCTCCGGCAAATTCCTGCGCCTCCCCGTATTTGTAAATTGGTGATAACATGAAAACAAAGAAAAAACAAGAATCCGTCTCAGACGGTTCAGTGGCTGCCGACGATCTCCTTGACCCGCAAATAGTACTGAATGGGGAAATGAATGTCAAAATAAGCAGGTGTCTGGTTTACGGTGAACAGCAAGAAACAACATAGAAAACTCTTTTAGATTTCGCTTATTGCCTGTTTGTCTTGTCTTCTTCCCTAAACCCTGTACCCTTCTTCATTCAGCCGACCACGCCCATCATGAAGACCATCACGAACAGGGCTACGGTTTCGATCAGGCCCAGGACCATGATGTAGTTGCCGAAGCCCTTGCCGGTCTCGGCAAGGGCATCCGAAGCGCAGGCGCCGGCCTTGCCCTGAAGCCAGGCCGAAAAGCCGATGGCGATGCCGCCGAGCACGCCCACGCCCAGGAGCAGCCCGGGATCGATCTTTGCGGCCGCGTCCCGGAGCGAATTCATCAGGATGAAGCCGTAGATGGTCTGGGTCAGAGGCGCGCCGACAAAGGCCACCAGCATGAAGGGGGCTGGTTTGTTGAGAGCGAAACATTTTTTCCAGGCGCCTATCGCGGCCATGCCGGCGGCCCCGGCCCCAAGGGCCGAGCCGATGGCGGCAAAGGCCAGCGCTGCACCGATTCCGATCATACTGAAATTCATTTTTTACTCCTTAAATGGTTTGTATGGCCGGCCCGTCCACTCCATGCCCAGGTGGCCGGAAAACTCCAGCATGTTCAGGCGCACGCCGTGGACGACGACGGCCAGGGCCCCCATGGCCAGATTTAAAGTATGCCCAAGCAACAGCACGATGGAAGCCAGAATGATACCGAGGACGCCGTGGGCCATGCCCGCGGCCATGTGGTTGAAGCTCTTGGCGATCTCGACTGTGGCCAGGCCGACGGCAAACAGGCGGATGTAGGATATGATGTCCGAAAAAGCGCTGATGCCGCTCAGGAATGTGGACAGCAAGTTGGACACGCCAATGGCGATGCCGTGAAAAAACCGTCCTTGCTGGCGCGAAAACACGATGATCATGGCCAGCCCCGTCCCCATCAGCCAGGTTGCGAAGGAGGGCAGCGGAAAGCGTTCTTTGCTGAGGACCAGGCTGAGTACCAGGTAGTAGAGGCCGAGCACCAGGAACAGCCAGCCCAATTGCGCTAACGAACGGATGAAAGGTTTTTTCCTGGCCTGGCGGAAAAAATTCCACAGATGGGCGATCGAGATATGGATGGTGCCGGTGATGAAACAGATATACTTGATGGTCTCACTGCTGCGCGGGTCGAAGCTGGAGATGGCAGGAATGGTCATCCAGGAGAGCCAGGGCAGCAAGGACAGGGTTGCCGATCCGAACCAGGTCCCGGTCAGCGCGCCCCATACCACGGTGCTCAGGCTCAGCAGCAGCATCAGCAGGAGGGCGTTGGGGATCTTCCGGCCTTTGCGTCTTAGGCGAAAGGTGAAAAACAGGGTTGCGGACAGCAGCACCAGGCCATAGCCGGCATCGCCGATGATCACGGCGAAAAAGAAAGCGAAAAAGATCAGAAAGAAGAAACTGATATCGATCTCCCGGTAGCCGGGGACCGTGCCCAGTAATTGGAAAACCGGGCTGATGATGTCAATCCAGCGTTTGTTGCGGACCATGGTCGGAACGTCATCGTCAGCGACGGGGTCCTGGAGCAAAAGCGCCCAGTTGTTGTCCCGGCAGGATTGTTTCAGGCCTTGAACTTGATCGCCCGGCAAAAAACCGGTCAGGTATGAGAGCGCCTCGGTATGGCCCATGGCCGCCGCCGCTTCAGCCAGCTCGATCTCACGGCTCGCGGCATGGACGGCACGCTCAAGATCGTCCGCTTCGCTGCCGAGCTTGTCCCATGCCAAGCGCAGCCGGCGCTGAGCGGACCGGTTCTCTGCCTGCAGTTTTTCCAGTTCGGCAGCGCCGTGCCGGGGTGCATGCAGCGGCTTGAATTCATGGTCAACGGCGGTGCCCGCTTTTACGACCAGGGCGACCCAAAGCAACGTTTTGCTGCGTTTGACGACAAAGGCTTTGTGCCCGGACGGTATCAAGCCAAGCTTTTTGGGCGGGACTTCGAAAAACATGACCTCATAGTCCCCATCGCGGATGGCCCGCAGATCGGAGACCGACACCCCCTGCCAATCATGAAGGCGGGCCATTTCTTTTTCAAGATTCGCATACTCATCGTTGAGCATGCGCATGGTTTCGTGCTTCTCCAGAATGGACCTCGCCGCGGCCAGGGCGGCTTCCAGGCTGACGGTCCGACAGGTCCCCGACGGGGGGGCCGCTGCCCGCTCATGCCGGGGTTCCGGCTGGGGAGAGCTCAGGGCCAGAGCTTTTTCGAGGAGCGCCTTTTTTTCGCGCCATTCCTGGGCCGAGGCTACCTGGGCGGGTATGGCGCTGAGGTGCAAAACGCCGAGACGGCGCAGCTTGTTCAAAGCGTCATTCTTCTCTTGGCGCCGGGCGATCACCGTGGCCTTTTTCATGGCGACGATCATGAGGCTTCCTCCCAGCGCAACAGGTTTCTCTTGGCCGTCTTGCCTGTGACCACCGCGGCGGTCTGTTGGTCGCCGAGGAATATTTGGATCTTGCGGATGCTTGCGATCGCCTGGGGGATCTTGACCTTTTCAAAGAGGTTCACCCGCTGGCTGGTCACACGCAATTCCGCCTCCAGCAGGGCGACCTGCCTGTGCAGCATGCCGATCTCCACATCGAGGCGCGCGAGCCCGGTGAACAGGGAGAGAGCCTCGTCGACCCAGGGCGGGGTCAGGAACAGGTCGTGGCTCGCCGTTGCGAAATCGATGGATTTGAAGACCGGGATCTCCACGCCGGCGATGTTGGCGGACTCGGTCCCCACGTTTTTGACCTTCAGCCAGTCCTGGAAGGGAAACGCCTCAACGAAGAGTTCCAGCCATGGCGCCGCGCCGTCGATCCGCTCTTTTCGCTTCCGGGTCTCTTCGGCCAGTCGGCTCTCCAGCTGGCGGATGACCATCTGCAGCTGCTGTTTCTTGAGGACCAGGGTCGGCAGATAGCGGCGGAAACGCTTCAGGGCGTCCTTCTGCTTCTTCAGCTCGTTCTTGGTCAGCTTTACCGCGGGCATGTTCAATCAGCGCCGCCCCGCGGGGAGGGCCAGAATTTCTTGATCAGCTCGCTGCGCAGCCGGGTCTCTTCAGGGGAGAAACAGGAGGCCAGGATCTGCCAGCCGTTGTCCAGGGCGGCTTCCAGGGAGACGTTCACCGACAGGTCCATCATCCTCTGCTCGAAGATCACGCCGTATTTCAGCAGCTTCTGGTCCCAGTCGGTCATTTTGAAGCCCATCGACTTCTTTTCCAGGGATTCCTTGTAGGCGGCGTACAGGGTGATCATGCTGTCCATCAGGGCGCGGTGATCGGGACGAGTGTCCTTGTTGACCAGCTGCTTGAGCCGGGAGAGCGAGCCGAAGGGCTCAATGCGGCCGTTTTTCAGGTAATACTGGCCCTCGGTTATGTAGCCGGTGTTGTCGGGTACCGGGTGGGTGACGTCGTCGCCGGGCATGGTGGTCACGCCCAGGATGGTGATCGACCCCGCCCCGGAGAAATCGACCGCTTTCTCGTAGCGGGCGGCGAGCTGGCTGTACAGGTCGCCGGGATAGCCGCGGTTCGATGGTACCTGCTCCATGGTGATAGCGATCTCCTTGAGGGCATCGGCGAAGTTGGTCATGTCGGTCAGCAGGACCAGTACCTTCTTGCCCTGCAGGGCGAAGCCTTCGGCCACGGCCAGGGCGAGGTCGGGGACCAGCAGGCACTCGACGGTGGGATCGGACGCGGTGTGGACGAAGAAGACGGCCCGGCTCATGGCGCCGCCCTGCTCCAGGGTCTCCTTGAAAAAAAGGTAATCGTCGTACTTGAGTCCCATGCCGCCGAGGATGATCAGGTCGACTTCGGACTGCATGGCGATGCGGGCCAGCAGCGGGTTATACGGCTCGCCCGACACCGAAAAGATGGGCAGTTTCTGGGACTCCACCAGGGAGTTGAACAGGTCGATCATGGGGATGCCGGTGCGAATCATGTTCCTGGGGATGATGCGCATGGCCGGGTTGACGGCGGGGCCGCCGATCTCGATCATATTCTCGCCCAGTTCCGGACCTTTGTCGCGCGGCTTGCCGCCGCCGTCGAAGATCCTGCCCAGCAGGTCGTCGGAGAAGGAGACCTGCATGGGGTGCCCGAGAAAGCGCACCTTGTCCCCGGTCGAGATCCCCCGGCTGCCCGCGAACACCTGGAGCGACACCTTGTTTTCGTATAGCCGGATGACCTCGGCCAGGGATGAACCATGGGCGGAGCTGACCGTGGCCAACTCTCCGTATTGGACGTCGCCGGCGCTGACGGTGATGACGTTGCCGGCGATCGCCTCGATCCTGCTGTAGACCTTTTTCATGCTGTTTTCCCTTTATTCCCCGCTTTCAAGCGCTTCCCGGATCTTATTGCCGCCTGCTTCCACACCGACCTGCCGGGTTGCCAGTGAAGTCTTGATCCCACTCTCCAAGTCGTTGAACTCAGCGCTTTTCCATGGGGCGACGTTGTAGTCGAGAAACTTCTGGCGCAGCTGGTTGAAAAATCCCCGGGCGCTCTCCTTGCTGCCGAAGTCAAAGCGCGCGACCAGGACCGAGAAAAGAAGGCGAAAGACATGCCGCTGCCTTTCGGTCGATACTGAGGCGTCAACAGGGTCGTAGGAGTCCTGCTGCAGGTAGACCGAGTCGATGAAATCGCTTTTGAGGAACAGCTCGTAATCCTCCAGGGAGGTGCCTTCTTCACCGACGACCTTCATCATCTGGTTGACCTCGTTGCCCCGAAAGAGGATAGCGCGGGCGTATTCGGTGCCGCTCTCGTCGATCAGCCCCGGGTACTTGCTCCAGCTCTCCAGGGGGTGAATGGCGGGATACTTGCGGGCATCGGAACGCTCGCGGGAAAGGCCGTGAAAGGCTCCAACCACTTTCAGCGTCGATTTGGTCACCGGCTCGTCGAAGTTGCCGCCGGCCGGGCTGACCGTGCCGCCGATGGTGACCGATCCGCTGCTGTTGTCGCGCAAGCGCACCAGGCCGGCCCGCTCGTAGAAGCTGGCGATGACCGATTCGAGGTAGGCGGGGAACGCCTCCTCTCCGGGGATCTCCTCCAGGCGACCCGACATCTCGCGCAGGGCCTGGGCCCAGCGCGATGTCGAGTCGGCCAGCAGCAGGACGTGCAGGCCCATCTGCCGGTAGTATTCGGCCAGGGTGACCGCGGTATAGACCGATGCCTCGCGGGCGGCGACCGGCATGGAGCTGGTGTTGCAGATGATGATGGTGCGCTCCATCAGGAAGCGGCCCGTCCTGGGGTCGATCAGCTTGGGGAATTCCTTGAGGGTTTCCACGACCTCGCCGGCCCGCTCGCCGCATGCGGCGATGATGACGATGTCGATCTCGGCGTTGCGGCTCGTTATCTGCTGCAAGACGGTCTTTCCGGCCCCGAATGGCCCGGGGATGCAGTAGGTGCCGCCGCGGGCGACGGGAATGAAGGTATCGATGATGCGCACCTTGGTGACCATCGGTTCGCCGGGCCTCAGCCGTTCACGGTAGCAGGTGACCGGGCGCTTGACCGGCCAGCTGAAGCTCATGGTGACCGGGAACCGCTTGCCATTTTCGTCTTCGAGCTCGGCGATCGTGTCGTTGATGCGGTAGTTGCCGGCAGGGGCAATGCGGATGACTTTGAATGGTCCGCTCATATAGAAAGGCACCATGATGCGGTGACGGAATATGCCTTCCGGAACGGTTCCCAGCGTGTCGGCGGCCATGACCGCATCCCCGGCTTTGGCCACCGGGGTGAAGGACCACTCTTTTTCCTCGTCCAGGGGGCTGAGGTAAACGCCGCGCTCGAGAAAGAAACCGCAGCGGGCGGCCAGTTCCGGGAGAGGGTTTTGCAGGCCGTCGTAGATCTGAGCCAGCAGGCCGGGACCCAGGCGCACGGAGAGGAGATCCGCCGTGAACTCGACCTTGTCCCCGATGCCGATGCCGCGGGACATTTCGAAGACCTGCATTTCGGCCCGGCGCCCGCGGATGCGGATGATCTCCGCCTTGAGCCTTTTCCCGCCGCTGGCCACGTAGGCAACCTCGTTCATGGAAACATCGCCTTCGACCTCGACGGTGATCATGTTGCCATTGACCCCGACAACCTTTCCTTCAGTCATTTCGCTTCTCCGTATCCAATAGCGGGCTGGCGGCGCTCATCCAAGCGGCCGCGATGTCCAAGACCCGGGTGTATTCCTGCGCGAAAGCCTCGCGGCCCGGTTCGGGCCGGAAACGGTTTTTTCGTTCCAGGAGCAGCAGCTTCAGGCGATAGACGATCAGGCGTCCCAGGTCGAACTGGGTGGCGGTTTCGAGTTCTTCGAGATAGGACCAGCGCCTGCGGTCCAGGGCGATCTCGACCACCATGGGCGTCCCGGCGCCCAGCGTTTCCTTGACCAGGGCGGGCAACCCTGAGTAAAACGGCGCCTCGTGCAGGAACGGATCCGGGCTGACGTCCAGGCTTTGGGCGCGCTGCACGACCAGTTCATTGCGCAGCGCCGTCTCCCATGCGGCATAGGCTCGCCATAGGGCATGGTCGTTAGGATGGGGGCGGAGCGCCTCGAAGGAGATGCGGGAGAGCAGGGCATGATCGCCTTCGGCCACCTGCTCGCGGCACAATTCAAGCCAGGCCCGGCTGCTGAACGGGGGGGGATCGTCAAAAAGGAGCAGGGGCAGTGAGGCCACGAGATAGTAGTACTGGGTCAAGTTTACACGTCCTGCCGCAGGGCATCCGAGACGATCTTGGCCATGACCGGATTGAGGAATAGGGACAGGCGCTCCGCGATGCTCTCGGCAGAAAAGTCATAGTAGGCATGTCCGTCTTTTTCGGACACGCGAAACCCCGCAGCCACTTCTGCGGCCGCCTTGATTTCGATGCCCGCCGCGATCTTCCCGGCCAGGGCTTTCCGTAACGCGTTGGCCATGGAGTCGAACTGGTCCTGGGGTATAAGGAGCTCGATCTTATCCTGACGTTCGGGGGTCCAGTTTGAGATCATGGTGGCGATGGCGAGCGTGATCTCCTTGTCTTTGAGGACTTCCCGGGTTTTCTCCTTCAGCAGCGCGGAAAACAAGGTCTCAAGCTGTTTCCGGATACTCAGCAGGAGGTCCCTGGATGCTTGCTTGAGGGACTCGCGGCCGGAATGCTCCAGCTGTTCCTGTTCACGTCGGGCGTTTGCCAGCAGGGCGTCCGCTTGTGCCTGGGCGGCGGCTACGATCTCGTCGGCCTGTGCCTTGGCCTGCCGGAGAAGCGTTTCGCTCTCATGGCGGACCTTGTCCACGCCATCGCGATGAATGGTATCGATCAGTTCCTTCAGTTGCACATCGGGTATGTCTTTTGGTTGCATATTTGAATTCTATATTTAATCGACGGGTTCTGTCAACTTCGCGCTGTGGTCTGATTCGCTGTTAGAAATAGTCTGCAGAAAAAACCGGCAGGATGTTTATTTTCAAAAAGTTAAAGCCCCAGGAACTGAACTGCCAGGCCGGAAAGGAAGATCATGGCGCCGGCCAGGGCGTGGGCATAGCGTTCCAGGGGGCCGAGTTTGACGAATTGCAGGCCCCAGGTGGAAAGGGCGATGATGGTGAGCATCGTGGCGATGGTGGCGATGGCGAAGGCCGCGGCCACCACGAAGACACCGAAGAGATTGTGTTTGGCCGCCGGGTACATGACCAGGGGGATCAATGGCTCGCAGGGACCGAAGACGAAGATAGTAAAGAGGATCCAAGGGGTGATGTTGGCTTTTTTCTTATGGTCGTGGACATGGACGTGATCACATTCATGCTGGTGCAGGTGCTCGTGGATCTCTCCGTCGGCATGGGTATGAACGTGGTGATGGGGCTTGTTTTTTATGGCCCGGTGCAGGCCCCAGATAAGATAAGCGAAGCCGAAGCCGATGAAAAGCCAGGAGGCGGCGTTGCCGCGCCAGGACTCGGCAGCTTCGAGCTTGTTCACGGCGATGCCCAGGGCCAGGCCCAGAAAACCGAGCACAACGGAGCTCAAGACATGGCCCAATCCTGAAAAGAATGCGATCAGCAGGGTCCTTTTCAATGACCATTGACGGGCTTTGGCCATGGCGATAAAAGGAAGATAATGGTCCGGACCCAGCAGGGTGTGAACGAATCCCAAGGCGACGGCTGTCCCGGCCAAAATCCAAATTTGGTTGCTTATCATTTTTCGATCATCCACTCCATGATTTTTAGAATTTGCATTATATCATAGGCATTTGAATTTTCGGGAGAGCCGTTTGAATTGAAACCAATTGAAAACACTTTCCGTGAATACCTGTTGCGGTAAAGACAAAGGCTTTTCGAGGAAAAGGGGCTTCCAGGCCAAGATAAAATTGCGATTGTATTTGATCCTGCAATTGTGATAAAATTTTGTAAGATTCCGCCGAGAATGAATTTTTCGGCAATCATGAAATATGCGACCACGGAAAATAGGATTACATGCAGGGCAGGGAAATGCGCCAAGACGGAGTGGGAAATACGTTGCTGGCCGGGAGTGGCTTTTTTGCCTCAATCCAGCGCAGAAAATTCCTCGGAACGTTGATCGCCGCTAAGGATGAAACCGCTTATTCTTGCTTTTCTTACACGCCGGCTCACGCCGGCGCGTATCTTCATATTGAGTTTCGCCGGATTCATTTTACTCGGAACGGTCTTACTCCGCTTGCCTCATTCGGCAAGCGGGCGGCCGCTGTCGTTCGTCGACGCCCTGTTCACCGCCGCTTCGGGCGTATGCGTCACCGGACTGACCGTGGTCAACATCGGCCGTGACCTTTCCGGGTTCGGCCAAGCGGTTACCCTTGTACTCTTCCAGGTAGGCGGCCTCGGCATCATCACTTTCTCGGTCATGCTATTCTCGATCATGGGCCGGGGCATATCCTTCAAGGACCAGGAGATCATCCAGTCCACTTTTTTCCATACTCCGCGCCGGGACTTTATGAAGCTGATCCGGACGATCTTTTCCGTCACCTTTCTGATTGAAGGATTGGGGACTATGGTGTTGTTTGTCCGCTTTTCCCAGGATTTCCCCCTGGGCAAAGCCCTGTACTACGCGCTCTACCATTCGGTTTCCGCATTCAACAACTGCGGTTACTCCCTGTTTTCATCAAGTTTAATGAATTATCGCAATGATTTATTGGTCAATTTAGTGATAATGGCTTTGATTGTCTTGGGAGGCATTGGGTTTATCGTTCAATATGAACTGATTGCCAAATGGCGAGGCCGCATTCGCGCCCTTTCCCTGCATACCAAGATCGTCCTGCGCGTAACGCTTTTTCTGATCATTGCGGGCGCAGTGCTGTTTTTCCTGTTCGAGATCAACCATATCCTTAAAGGCGGCTCGCTGTCATCGTCCATAGGGGCTTCGCTGTTTCAGTCCGTTACGGCGCGCACCTGCGGCTTCAACACCATCGACATCGGCCTGCTGACCAATTCCACACTTTTGTTTTTAATGGTTTTAATGTTCATCGGCGGTGCTCCGGGGTCAACGGCAGGCGGCATCAAGGTTACCAGCTTTTCGCTCATGATGCTGCTCATCTGGAACAAGATTAAAGGCCAGGACGGAGTAAACGTGTTCAATCGGACCATTCCCAGGGAGATTCTGACCCGGACTATCGCCATTGTCATCGCTTCGACGTTGATTGTTTTCATTGCTGTTTCATTTTTATTGATCACCCACCAGGGTGCCAGCGGTTCTCCAACGGACAGCCGTCACCATTTCATCAGCTATCTGTTTGAGGCCATTTCCGCTTTTGGCACGGTCGGCCTTTCCATGGGAATTACTGCGGATTTGAGCGGGATACAAAAAATCGCCGTCATTATTTTAATGTTCATTGGCCGCATCGGCCCGATCACCATGGCCTATGCGTGGTATTCCCGGAAATCCGGATTGGTCTATGCCGAGGAATCGGTGATGGTGGGCTGAGGAGTAAAAAATGAAAAAAAAGATATTCGTGATCGGCATGGGGATTTTTGGTTTCCATATCGTCAGGGAGCTCTATGAAAGCGGATTCGAAGTCATTGCCATCGATAAAGACAAGCATGCCGTACAGGGTGTCCGCGACTACTCGACCAAGGCCATCGTGGCGGACGCGACAGATAAGGAGATCGTCGACCGGGTCGGCATTCAGGAGGAGGATACGGTGATCATCTCCTTCGGCGAGGATCTGGCCGCCAGCACCTTGATCACGCTGAATCTGAAGCAGCATAAAATACAAAACATAATTGTAAAAGCGCCCAATGATGAGCACAAGACCATATTGGAAAAAGTCGGGGCAACCCATGTGATCATTCCCGAGAAGGAAGTTGCCCATAAGGTGGCCAAGGGGATCATATCGCCAAATGTTCTTGATTACCTGCCCCTGTCTGAGGATTACACTATCTTTGAAATGGCTCCACCGGAAAGCTTTTTGGGCAAGAGCATCGGCGAATTGCAATTGCGCACAAAGTTCCATATAGAGGTAATTGCAGTGAGAGAGTTGATTTCTGATCGCTTCATCATGGTGCCCCATGCTGATTTTGTCATCAAGGACGGAGAGGTACTGCTCGTTATCGGCAAGGAAGCCGACATTGAACGCATATCGTAAACTCCATTCAGTTTCTTATTACTTGCTTTGGCAATACCATCTAAAAAATCGTCTGGATTGAAGTTTGATTATTTTTCATGTACAATATTTTTCTTCATCCACATAATGAAATATATCCATGAATTGCTTATATCAAACAAATTATCATTGCTGGCATCTTAAAATGAGAGTTTAACCAAAATGAGACTATTTGATTACATGGATAAAAAGTTGATCTTTTTAGATTTACACGCGCATTCGAAAGAAGAGGCACTTGCAGAGATAGTAAAACGTATGAAAGAGAACAATGCTATAAAAAACGAATCCGATTTACTGCAAGAGATTAATAACCGGGAAACCCAGGGCAGTACTTCATTAGGGAATGGAGTCGCCATTCCCCATGCCAGATTGAAATCCTTGGATAAGATTGTTGTTGCCATGGCCAGGTTATCTGCGGGAATTGACTTTGGCATAGAAGATCACGAACCTGTGAGCCTTATATTCATTTTGATCACTCCCACAGACAGAGCAGGAGAGTATTTGAAAGTTTTAGCCAAATTATCGAAATTTCTCAAGGAAAGGGAGCTACTCAAGCAACTCTTTGCAACCAATTCCATTCAAGCCACTTGGGAGCTGTTCGAATCCATTGAACACCAGGATATATAAAACTTATTGGAAAATCATAGCATCACTATGCCGAGGTCTTCCGAGGCATCCAGTGATGCTATCCCCATGCTTGCATTTTGAGGATACTTATCTGAAATCACAGTAATTGGCGGGGGATTATTTTTTAGCGAGGCCTTGGAGAACGGGATGTTGGGAATGGGGATGTCGAATTCGATTTCGTGAATCAGAACTCGGTTCCCGCTCCCCGTTCATCGCGTTTTTGATGCGTGCGCGGTCGGGCACCCAGCGCGCCGCACAGTCCCATCGCCAGGGCGATGGCCATGAAAAGGCGTCGATTTTTCATCGTTGGCGATCAACTCCGTTTTTTAACGCGATGAAGAGTGTGAGGAAAAGATTCGGGGGCAGTTGTTCAGCGCGCGTCTGCGGGGACAATCCCGATTCGCTGGCCAGGACCGTCAGAATTTCTTTTTTATAATATTGCGCCAGGTTGTTCCACAGCGTTTTGCGGCGCTCGGCGAAACACAATTTGACGAATTTGTAAAATTCATCGGTTGCGGCTTGAAGCGGGGAGTCCGCCGGGTAGACAACAAGAACTGTGGAGGTGATCTTCGGCGACGGTTTGAAGGCGCCGGCAGGCACGTCAAAGCAGCGGCGAGCCTGGTAGAGCGTTTGGAAAACAACCGACTGGGCGTTGTACTTTTTACCGCCGGCCGCAGCAAGCCCCCCACCGCGGGCAAGCAATTTGTCAACGAAATCTTTTTGCAGCATCAGTACCGCCTCGCTGACCCCGGCGCGCTGGGCGATGAACCAGTCGATAAGGGGCTTGGATATGTGATAGGGGAGATTGCCGATAACGGCGATCCGGTTCAGCGGAAACATCAGGGCCAGATCGATAAGCAGGATGTCGCTGCCGAGGATTTCGGCCCGGCCGTTGAAACGGCGTTCGAGTTCCCCGGCCAGGGCGGGATCGATCTCGACCAGGGTGATCGGCCGTCCTGGGAATTTCTCAACCAGGAGTTCACTCAGGATCCCCCTGCCGGCGCCGATCTCCAGCAGCGGTCCTTGCGGCTCATGCAGGAGATCAACGATCTTGCGGGCAAAATTCCTGTCGCGCAGAAAATTTTGACCAAGCTTTGCCGATTTAGGCATATACAGATTATAAACCGCTGGTAGTAGATTTTCCAGTGTAGGTCGGAGATGAGCTTTGTTTCGGTAGGGGCACGGCGCGCCGTGCCCCTACGGCTTTTTCCCGAGCTTCTCCTTCCACTCCGGGATCAGGTGCCGGGGTTTTTGGCCGTTCAAAGCCTGGCGCACGGCTTGGACGGTCATCATGGCCATGCTCCGCCGCGTCTTATCGGTGGCGCTGCCCAGGTGCGGCAGCAGCACCGTGTTTTTTAGCTGTTTCAGTTTTTTCAATCCCTTGATAGTGGCGCCATCGATCGGGTCGGAGAGAAAACTGATGAGGCCATCCGCGTCGGGATGACGGTGAAGGAATCCGGCGATATCGGGACCTTGGTCAGCGGCTATAAGCAGCTGGAATTCGTGCTGTAAAAGGCTGATGGCTTCTTCACTATACCTCTGGGGCAGGATGACTTTTTTCATGGTCGATATACCTCGTGATGGCTTGGAAGGCGCGGTTGAATTCTGAGTTGAATTTTGCCTTTTCACGGAAAGGGCTGATCCCTTTTTTCTCCACGCGGTCGCTTAGAACCACCAGGGCGTGGAAGGGCCGGGCCAGGAAGCAGCGCAGGGGGAACAGCTCCATCTCCACGACGTCGGTTTTCAGCGCATGCTGTTCGGCCAGCCAGGCCGGCGTTTCGCGCTGGAGCACATCCACGCTCACGCCGCGCACAACCGGGAAAGATCTGTCAGCGAATCTCTTCAGCGGCAGGGATGCGGCGCGGGAAAAGCGCTTGAAGATGGAACTGGAGAGGATCTCGCCCACCTGCAGGGCCGCCGGTTCCCGGAAACGGGGTTTGAGCGCTCCGGCCGCGCCCAGGAAAAAAACCTCCTTGTCCGCCAGGTCGGCGACCAATCCCAGCAGGGTGAGCAGGTGCGGGTAGCCGATGAAGCCGCTGATGACCGCCATGTTCTCGAACCAAAGCAGGGATGAGTGCAACAAGTCCTGCCGGCGCCGGGCTTGTTTTTGCAGGGCGGCGAAAAGGGAATCTTGCGAGAAATACGGGACCAGTACCAGCGAGGGGGGAATGGCGAACTGCCGCGGGCGGAACAGCGATGGTTTCATGATTGAAAAATGGGCGATGCAGGATTTGAACCTGCGACTCCTACCGTGTGAAGGTAATACTCTAGCCGCTGAGTTAATCGCCCAGAAGTCCAATTATAAAACGAAACCCGTTGGCGGTCAATAGGCCGGTCCGGCATTTTTTTGATGTTTTTTGTTGCCAAGAGCAAGATTTTTGGATAAAATGAAATTTAACGGACGAAAAAGTCTTTCTGTTCTTGCACAAATTCAAAGAAAGGGGAATGGTCATTGAAGGAAAAGTCCAAGAAATTCGCCATCTTCCAACTTCCGAAAAGTATTCCTGAAAATGTCAGCATGGCGATCCAAACCGGGATCCTGAGCCTGTTGGCCGGGTTGTCCGCAGTCTTGTTTATGTTCATGACCAACCTGCTTTTCGAGAAAACCTACCTTTGGTTCGCCGGCCGTTCCACGATGTTTTTCATCCTGGCAAGTTTTCTGGTCATTATCAGCACATCGACCGTGGTCGGACTGTTGCTGAACGTATTTAGCCCCGACGCGGCCGGGAGCGGCATCCCGCAGGTAAAAAGCGCCTATTGGAAAGAGCTTGGCCACTTGAAAATAAAGCCCGTCCTGATCAAGTTTGTGGCCGGAATTCTGAGTATCGGCGGCGGCAACAGCCTCGGCCGGGAAGGGCCTTCGGTGTTCATCGGCAGCGGCGTCGCTGCCAACGCGGCCGGCGTTTTCGGGACCCCGAAGCGCGGCCGCAGAGGCGCGGCGGTCATAGGCGCTTCGGCCGGATTGGCCGCCGCTTTCAACGCTCCGCTGGCCGCGATCACTTTTGTCATTGAAGAAATTGTCGGTGATTTGAACAACCGCTACCTCGGGCGGGTCGTCCTTTCCTCGGTGATCGGGGCCTTCGTGGTCTACGCCTTGATCGGCCGCCAGCCGGCATTCTCTCTCCCTTCCATCGAGAACATCTCCTGGCTTCATTATCTTATTGTCCCCCTGGTCGCTTTTGTGGCGGCGCTGGCGGGCGTGGTGTTCCAGCGTGTTACTCTGCGCTGGAAGTTGCGGCTGAAAAGACAGAAACGCATTCCCGCCTGGCTGCTCCCGGTTTTGGGCGGTTTGGCGACCTGGATCATCGGTTGTGGCGTGTTCCTGGCCACCGGGAAGATCGGCGTGTTCGGTCTGGGTTACCAGGATCTTTCCAACGCCCTGAACAACAATTTTGCCTGGAAGATTGCCGGCGTCATGATCGTTGCCAAACTGCTGGCCATGATTGTCGGCTACAGCTCCGGCGGCTGCGGCGGCATTTTCGCCCCTTTGCTTTTCGTCGGCGGTATGACCGGCTATTTCCTGGGCGGGCTGGCGCGGGTGTGGATCCCCCTGACGCCCGCGGACCAGATCGTGCTGGCCGTTGTCGGCATGAGCGCCTGCCTGGGCGCCACCGTCCGGGCGCCGCTGACCTCGATCCTGATCGTCTTCGAGATGACGCACCAGTTCTCCCTGGTGCCGAGTCTGTTGCTGGCAACGATCATCAGCCAGGCCACGGCCCGTTTTGCCGGCAAGCTCAATTTTTATGATGCCCTGCTGGTGCAGGACGGCCACGAACTTCACAAGATCCATCCCCCGGTCGATCTGAACAGCTGGCAGAATCTGCCGGTTTCGGCCATCGCCAATCCAACCCCGGTCATGCTGAGCAGTCTCGCTGAAGACGAGATGCGCGAGAAGCTGGACCGGTTTCCTTTCAACAGCTTCCCTCTTTTTGTGGACGGCCGCATCAAGGGCATCGTGACGCGCCAGCAGATGCAGCAGGCGGTGCTTGACCATGGTGTTCCGGAAATTTATAAAGCCGCTTTATGTTATCCTGAGCAGACGGTGCGGGAGATCGGCAGCCAGTTCCTGGAATCCTCCGCTTATGTCCTGGTCGTGGTGGACAGGGAAACAAAGGCGATCAGGGGGATTATCACGCTTCACGACTTGATCCGGGCTCAGGCTGCCATCCAGCACTGAAAAGTGAAAAAACTTGTAGCTCGCCTTGCGCGGTCACCCCAGGCGGCTGACATTGACATTTTGCTTTTGAAGTTTATAATAAAAAAAAGATTGACCGCCAAAGGGTGTATATGAAAAATGAACTGGAACAAAGAGATTTTAAAGAATTTCGTTGAAAAAATCATCGCTGACCACCAGTTCATCGTGGTTTCATGCCGGGAACCTTATCTGCATGCATATTCCAACCAGGGCATCACCTACATCACTCCGGCCAGCGGCATGGCCACGGCGATCATGCCCATCATGACCGCCTGCGGCGGCATCTGGATCGCCCATGGCTCGGGTGAAGCGGACCGGGAAGTTGTGGATGAATCGGACCACGTCGCCGTCCCCCCCGAAGACCCGAAATACACGCTGCGCCGAGTTTGGCTCAGCAAGGAAGAAGAGGAAGGATTTTATTACGGCTATGCCAATGAAGGGCTTTGGCCGCTTAGCCATATCGTCTATTCCCGGCCGATATTCAGGGAAACAGACTGGGAGATGTATCGCGGCGTCAACGAAAAATTTTGCGAAGCCGTGATTCAGGAGCTGAACGGAAAACCCGGATTCGTTTTCATTCAGGATTATCATTTTTCCCTGCTCTCCCGCCTGATCAAAAACAAGCGCCCCGATGTGGTGGTGGCCCAATTCTGGCACATCCCCTGGCCCAACCGCGAGGCCTTCCGCGTATGTCCTCATGCGGATGAGATCCTGGACGGCCTGCTGGGAAACGACATCCTGGGTTTCCATCTCCGCTACCACTGCATGAATTTTTTGGATACCATCAATCACAGCATCGAGGCCATTGTCGACTATGAAAGGTTTGCGGTGACGTGCCATGGCCGGGAAAGCCTGGTCAGGGCCTTTCCCATCAGCATCGATTTTGCTGCGATCACGGAGATCGCCCGCAGCAAAGAAACTGAAAAAAGGATGGCTGAAATTCGCCATGATTTCCGCGTGCGCGGCAAATGGCTGGGAATGGGCATCGACCGCATCGACTATACCAAGGGCATCATCGAGAGATTCACCGCCATCGACCGCTTCCTGGAAAAGTATCCCGCCTACCGCGGCAAATTCGTTTTCATGCAAATGGGGCCGCTCTCGCGCATCCATATTCCCAGATACCGAGAATACAATGATGCCGTTTACCGTGTCATGCTGGAGATCAATGACAAATGGAAACTCAAGGACTGGCAGCCGATCATCATGAAAAAGATCCATTTGTCATTGGCTGAAGTGGTGGCGCATTTCCGGGCCGCCGACTTGTGTATCGTGAGTTCGATCCATGACGGCATGAATCTTGTGGCCAAGGAGTTCATCGCTGCCCGGGTCGACTATGACGGCGTTTTGCTGCTCAGCCAGTTCGCCGGGGCGGCCAGGGAGCTGCCGGAGGCACTGATGATCAATCCGCTGGCGGTCGATCAATTCGCCGATCAGATCCGCAACGCCCTGGAAATGTCCCCCGAAGAGAAGACAAGACGCATGAGCAAAATGCGCAATTCCGTTGAGCGCAACAATGTTTTTCGCTGGGCGGGACAAATCCTTAAAGAGATAAAGAAACAGAGGTGAGACATGTCCGTTTTTTATTTTAAAACACGTTTGAACCTGGTGGAAATGCTGGGGGTCCGGGTGCGCAATGTCCCCGATCTGCTCGAGCAGATCCGCCAGGTGCCGGGTGCTTCGATATACTATCACACCCACCGCTTTCTGCAGCAGCATCATTACCTTTGCCCCGAGCCGCCCAATGATTTCGCTTTCTGGATCGCCAATGCCCTGGGGCTGGATGTCCTGGGTGAACAGCTGGCCAGTGTCGATACGATCAAGTTCGCCAGGATCAACGACTTGCGTGATGCATTCAGCGTCATTATCGAGAAGTTCCAGAGCCGAGGCAACGGCATGACGGTCAGTTGCCATGAAGGCGAGGAATTCCATTTCATGTCCTGCCGGACTTTTGTTTTTTCGACCAATTTTCGTGCGGCCGATATCAAAGAGTTTATCCAGGCGCTGCAGGCCATCAGCATCAACTCGCTTTATTATCATATTTTTGAATCCAGGCTGCGCTTGGGCAAGGTAGACAATGATTTTTCCCTTTGGTTTGAGTCCATGGGGCAGAAAAAACTGGCCGACGAGATAGCCAAACTGGATCCGTATACCATTACCCTGGAGAGTTTGCGAAAAAAAATCATCAACATCATGGAGAAACATGCTTAAAATTAAAGATTATGCAGATATCGTCGGGCCAGACGTGATCGATGAATTGGCGGTGCTGTCGCAACACCTGCAGGGAAAAAGGATCCAGAACATCAATTCCACCGCGGTGGGCGGCGGCGTGGCCGAAATCCTGACCCGCATGCTGCCCCTCTTGCATGAATTGGGGGTCGATGCCCGCTGGGATGTGATCCGCGGCGACGAAAAATATTTTGCCATTACCAAGAAAATGCACAATGCCCTGCACGGGGTGAGCGAAACGATCGGCGATGAAGACCTGGAATACTTTTTGGAGATCAATGAGAGAAATGTCGCCGAAATGGATTTGAACTATGACATTCATTTCGTCCATGACCCGCAGCCCATAGCCTTGGTCCGCAAAAAGCCCAGTGTCGGGGGCAAATGGATTTGGCGCTGCCATATCGATTTCACAAATCCGAATCAAAAGATATGGGAGTTTTTAAAGGGCTTCATTGAAATGTATGATGCTGCCGTTTTTTCCGCTCCGGCCTTCGCCAGGAGATTGCCCATTCGCCAGGTCTTGATTTCGCCTTCCATCGATCCGCTCAGTGACAAGAACAAGGATTTGTCCCAGGAATTCATCGATGCGGTTTTTCAGAAGTACGGGATTGACCAAAAAAGGCCGATCGTTTGTCAGATCTCGAGATTTGATTATTTGAAGGATCCCGTGGGTGTCATCGAAGCCTACAAGTTGGCCAAAGAGCATGTGGACTGCCAATTGGTGCTGGCCGGGGGCGGGGCAGTGGATGATCCTGAGGGCATGCGCGTACTCGCCGATGTCCGCCAGGCCGCGGAAAATGACCCGGATATTTTTGTTCTTTTCCTGCCGCCTGCCGCCGACCTGGAGATCAACGCCTTGCAGCGGGGGTCGACCGTGGTTCTGCAGAAGTCGTTGAAGGAGGGTTTCGGACTGACGGTAGCCGAAGCTTTGTGGAAATCGAAACCCGTGATCGCGACCGCGGTCGGCGGCATTCAACTGCAGATCTCCCACAAGTATTCCGGAATACTGACCCGTTCCATCGAGGGTACAGCTTTTTGGATCAAGCAGTTGCTGAATGAACCTGAATATGCCCGGAAACTGGGCGCAAATGGTCGCGAGCATATTAAAAATAACTACCTGATTTTCAGGCACCTGCGGGAGTACCTGCTGCTTTTCCTTTCGGTTTTTGAAAAAGATGACATCATTAATTTCGGATGAATGCGCCGGAATCGGCCCGGGCGCTTGGAACTCGTTCTCTTCCTTGAACTTGCTGCCCTGAAACTTCTTTTTCTCTTTATCCCTGATTCCCCATCAATAAAAATAAAAAAACCTCGTTGGCCTTGATAAAACAAGGTATAATGGGTTTTGATATCAAACAAAATCCATAACCAACGAGGTGAAGATATTATGTCACAAGGATT
>Ga0180009_10001771_pt1 | contig 25971 bp, 26 predicted proteins | sample OS_PC_MetaG_FD_123537 | JGI IMG/M metagenome (GOLD analysis project Ga0180009, IMG submission 123537) | Groundwater microbial communities from the Aspo Hard Rock Laboratory (HRL) deep subsurface site, Sweden - OS_PC_MetaG | ecosystem: Environmental > Aquatic > Deep subsurface > Groundwater... | reverse complement strand
TGGGTTTCTCTCTTGTATTAAAACCTCGAAGATTTGGGATCCCTCGAAAGCAAATCTCGAAATTAGTAAGCAGCCTTCGAGGTTTGTGCTTCTCTCTTGTATTAAAACCTCGAAGGTTGGAACCCCTCAAAAGCAAAACTTAAAGTTAGTAAGAAACCTTCGAGGTTTGGGTTTCTCTCTTGTATTAAAACCTCGAAGGTTTGGAATCCCTCAAAAGCAAAACTCGAAATTAGTAAGCAGCCTTCGAGGTTTGGGTTTCTCTCTTGTATTAAAACCTCGAAGGTTTGGTTCACTTTTATACGTTCACTTTCGAGAATGAATACTAATTATGAGTCTGCTGCAAAAAGGTTTTTAATTCAATTTTGATAAAGAATTGAAAACCGTTGAAACGGTTCACCAATTCTCTAAGTTGTTATTAACCCATGACTTAAGTCGTGGGTTAATTTTGACTCAGATGTGTTCCTTTTAACCGTTTTAACGGTTTATTTGCTTTTTGGAGTAGACTCAATATTAAATATCTGCATCAACTTGTTTGAGTAATCGTTTATGATGAAGAAAATATTATTATTTCTGATTTTAGAAGGTTCACTATTATCTGCACAGGACAGGGTAAATTTTTCATTTACTTCGGAAAAAGCAAAATCAGTTTATCTTACCGGCAGTTTTAATCAGTGGAATAAGAAAGCGCTTCCGCTTAAAAAAAACGGGAATACTTTTTCGATCGATCTATATCTCCCGGATGGTTATTACTATTATAAATTTATGATAGACGGCAGTTGGATTTCAGACCCAAATAATGATTGGAAAATCAACGACGGCGGAGATAATTTTAACTCAATAATAAAAGTGGGCAATCCTCCTCCTCCACAAAGATTATTAAATCCCATGTCCATGCCGGTTCTAAAACTTCCAAGACCTGTGCTTACTGATAATCCCGAATGGATAGAACTCTATTACAAAGCATGGGAACTTGCATGGAATAAACTAAAAGCAGGTACTGCATATAACGGTTTCAGCCCTTTGTACATGGATGAAGGATTTAATGAATTGATCTATCAATGGGACAGCAACTTTATGGCGGCGTTTGCAGTTTACGGGCGAGCAATTTTCCCTGCAATGGCGGCGATGGATAACTTTTATAAAAAGCAGCGCAGCGATGGCTACATTCAAAGGGTGTATTGGGAAACGAGCGGTTCAATCGTCAATTCTCCCACGAAAGATGAACCCATGATCAATCCCCCGCTCTTTGCATGGATTGAGCTAAAGAATTATAAAATTACGGGCGATATCGGCAGACTTAAAAATGTGTATCCCTATCTCATTCGATACTACAATTGGATTGAATCGAATATGAAATCCACAAAATCAAAAGGGCTTTATTATAATACATCACTCGGAAGCGGAATGGATAATACTCCCCGCGAAGGAGTTGGCAAAGGAATATGGGTTGATTTTTCGAGTCAGCAGGCTCTTGCCGCAAAATGCCTCGCAGAGATAGGCGATATAATCAGCAGTAATATTTTTAGCAATAAGTTTAGAGCACAGTATGATAACACGTTTCAATTAATAAACACTTATTGCTGGAACCCGCAGGACAAATTTTACTATGATGTTCGTGAGGATGAGTACCATTCATTCACAAAACATATCGGAGCTTTTTGGACTTTAATCTCGAATACCTGCCCAGTTGAACGATACAGCGATTTAATAAGCAGCTTAACTAATCCCGACGAATTTTGGAGACCTCACTTAATTCCAACACTATCTGCACTGGATTTAGACTATGATGAATCCGGGCATTATTGGCGGGGAGGAGTTTGGGCGCCAACAAATTACATGGTAATAAAAGGATTGGAACAATACGGTGATTATTCTTTGGCTAACAGAATTGCGATAAATCATCTCGAAAATATTTATAAAATTTATTCGGAGTTTACGCCCGACGAAGGAAAAATTGCTTTTGAGGAAAGATACAGCGATGGATATAAAACAATTTGGGAATGCTACTCGCCCGAAAATCCCGAGCCAGCCACTCGATGGGATGATACATTTTATTCGCGTCAAGATTTTGTCGGTTGGTCAGGTTTAGGTCCTATTGCAATGTTGATTGAAAACATTTTAGGATTTGAAATCCGAGGCGATTTAAATAAAATAATTTGGCGAATAAATCGTGATGACAAACACGGAATTGAAAACATACAATTAGGCAATCAATTTGTGAGCCTACTCTGCACTCCGAAAGACGAGATTCTCGAACTGGAAATTTCCTGTAAAAAAGAATTCACACTAGAAATTTTTTGGGTGGATAAGTACTATACTAAAAAAATAACACCAGGGTATTCAGTCTTTAGCTTGTGATTTCAATTCCGTATTAAGATTGATCACATATAAAAAAAGGCCGTCAATAATTTTTGAACAGCCTTTTGTATAATAATTTTATTGGTCAATTTATTACCAGTAGAATTTAACACCAACCCTTGCCAATATCCCGCTCATATCGAAGACGCGCTCAAAAGTTCGTGATAAACCGGATTGATCATCGCGGACTTTGTACGTCCAACTTGGTTGGGATGAATGATAGGAAATTTCGGCAAATAAATCAGACAAATTTCCGATCTCGTAAAAACCGCCGACTCCCAAACGCCAGTTAAAATCGAAAGCCCCTTTAAATTCATTTTTAGCGGGATTTTGAAAATTGTTATAAAAAATCAATAACACTTCTGCGCCGATACCTCCGGTAACATAAGCATTTACATAGCGGTCAACTGGAAATATACCCGTCATAGTAAACATTAGCGGAAGGCTATGAACATTAGTTTCGGCTCGAAGCTCGTTTATTTCTGCGTTGGGAATTCCCCAATCTTCAATTTCTTTTACAAGCGATCTATCGATATAATCTTTTTGAAACCAGTCGATGCTCCAACCAATTGCAAGATTCCTATCGACAAATTTTCCGCCTTCGTAACCTATTACAAATCCACCGTCTGTTGCTGCTGGACTAAAATGTCCAAGTTTGATTGCAGCAGAGTGGTTTTGTCCAAAAATTAATACTGGAACAAGGATCAGAATTACACAAATTAATCTTTTCATTTTATTCTCGCTTTTGTTCAATGTCAATTTACAACGCAATATAAGTGCCATCAAAAAATATTGAATTGATTTATCAATTTCACAGAATTTTTAAATGCGGCTGTTCATTATTCAGTACAAATTAATCACTCATCTAGACGGTTAAATATTGCACATGTTCGCAACATGTGCATTTACCTCAACTTTGCTCGATAAGGCCTGTTACAAATTCTAAAACCAATTTGCAGTTTTTGCGTCAAAACAATAACTTAAAATTCAATTTACGGACAACTAAAATTTACGTATGATCCAGACAAGCCTTTTGTTAATTCCCAAAAGAAATTCCAATCGATTAATAAATTAGTGGAGCAATGATGAAAAAAATATTTCTATTCCTCTTAGTTATTTGTTTAAGTATTTCAATCTCAGCTTCCGAAGAGAAAGATGAAAAGAATAAGGAAAAGATGTCTTCCGAAACTTTTTCCGGATTAAAATTCAGAGAAATCGGACCGGCATTAACTTCGGGCAGAATTTCAGATTTTGCAGTTAATCCAAATAATTATAATGAATACTACGTTGCAGTTGCTTCCGGCGGCGTATGGAAAACAACCAACCGCGGCGTAACTTTCACACCAATTTTTGACAGCCAGGCTTCCTATTCGATTGGCTGCATTACTATCGATCCAAACAATGAATTTGTTGTGTGGGTTGGAAGCGGCGAAAACAACAGCCAAAGAAGTGTTGCTTGGGGGGACGGCGTTTATAAATCCGAAGACGGCGGAAAGAATTGGAAAAATATGGGATTGAAAAAATCCGAACACATCGGTAAAATATTAATTGATCCTCGTAATTCGAATGTTGTTTATGTTGCATCGCAAGGTCCTCTGTGGGGTCCAGGCGGAGATAGAGGTTTGTATAAATCTACAGATAGTGGGGAAAATTGGGAAAAAGTATTAGAGATAAGCGAAAACACAGGAGTTACCGACATTGCTTTTGATCCCCGAAATCCGGATGAAATTTATGCAGCTTCGTATCAAAGAAGAAGACACGTGTTTACGCTAATTAATGGCGGACCGGAATCGGCAATTTATAAATCCGTTGATGCAGGCAAAAACTGGAATAAGTTAAAAACCGGATTGCCATCTGAAGATGTTGGGAGAATCGGTTTGGCAGTTTCTCCTGCAAACCCAGATCTTGTATATGCAATCATCGAAGCGGAGGATGAAAAGGGCGGTTTTTTTATTTCTACAAATCGAGGAGCAGCGTGGGATAAGCAAAATAAATACATTCCATCGAGTCCTCAATACTACACTGAAATAATTGCCGATCCGAAAAACGAACATCGTGTTTATTCGATGGATACTTATACGGTTGTTACAGAGGATAGAGGAAAGAATTGGAATAGGCTTTCTTTAAAAAACCGGCATGTTGATGATCATGCGTTGTGGATAAATCCGAATAATACCGATCATCTTTTACTCGGCGGTGATGGCGGTATATACGAATCCTTTGATCGCGGAGATAATTGGGATTATAAAGCAAATTTTCCGGTGACTCAATTTTATAGAGTTTCGGTTGATAATTCACTTCCCTTTTATTTCGTTTATGGCGGAACGCAGGATAACAACAGTTTGGGCGGTCCTTCAAGAACTTTAAAATCAGATGGCATTCACAATTCTGATTGGTTCGTTACAAACGGCGGCGATGGATTTGAATCAGCAATCGATCCATTAAATCCCGATATCGTTTACGCTCAATCGCAATACGGTTGGATTGTTCGCTACGATAAAAAAAGCGGAGAGGCGATAAGCATCAAACCTCAAGAAAGAGAAGGCGAAGATGCTTATCGTTGGAATTGGGACTCTCCATTAATTATCAGTCCTCACTTAAATACAAGGTTATACTTTGCCGCAAACAAATTATTCAAGAGTGAAGATAGAGGAAACACGTGGGAAGTAATCAGTGGCGATTTATCTCGCCAAATCGATAGAAATAAATTAAAAGTAATGGGCAAAGTTTGGAGCGCAGACGCTGTGTCTAAAAACGCTTCAACATCTATTTATGGAAATATTGTTTCGCTAGCAGAATCCCCTTTAAAAGAAGGCTTGATCTACGTTGGAACTGACGACGGTTTGATACAGGTAACAGAAGACGGAGGAAAGAACTGGCGCAAAATTGATAAGGTTCCGGTAGTGCCGGAAACAACTTATGTGAGTTGTCTGCTTGCGGACAAGTTTGACAGCAACACAGTGTATGCTGCTTTTGATAATCACAAAGATGCGGATTTTAAGCCTTACATTTTAAAAAGCACAAATAGAGGTAAAAACTGGAAAAGTATTTCCGGCAATATTCCTGAGAATTTTACTGTTTATTCGTTAGTTCAAGACCATGTTAAGCCGGAGTTATTATTCGCGGGAACTGAATTCGGTGTATTCTTTTCTCCAAACAGCGGTGAAAAATGGATTCAATTGAAAGGCGGAATACCTACTATTTCTATTCGCGATATTGATATACAGCAGCGAGAAAACGATTTAGTGCTTGCCTCTTTCGGAAGAGGATTTTTTATTTTAGATGACTATTCCGCGCTGCGAAGTGTAAGCGAAGAATCATTAAATCTTGATGGTAATTTATTCGAAGTGAAAGACGCTTTAATGTACATGGAAATAGGGGGCAGATATGGGCAAGGCGATAATTTCTACAAAACGCCAAATCCTCCTGTTGGGGCAACATTTACTTATTATTTAAAAGAAGCGCCAAAATCTAAAAAGGATTTGCGAAAAGAAAAGGAAAAGGAATTAGAGAAAGAGAATAAAGATATTCCCTATCCGTCTTTCGAAGATCTTCGAACGGAAGATAACGAACGAGGAGCGTATTTGTTATTCAACATAAAAGATGAATCCGGTCAAACTGTTAGAAAACTTTTATCTGCCGCAAAAAAAGGTATTAACCGGATAACATGGGATTTAAGATATGCCTCGAGCGATCCGATAAAAAGCGTTGATGAAAAGAATAAACTATCCACGGGCAAAGGAAGCACTTTAGCTCTGCCGGGTAAATACTCGGTTTCTATGTCGCTTTATGATGGCGAGAATATTAAGCCGCTATCTGGAGAAGTTGAGTTTAATGCGGTAACATTAAATAACACTACTCTGCCCGCAGGTGATAGAAAAGAATTGGTCGAGTTCCAGAGTAAATTGCGCGAGCTATCGCGCCAAATATCTGCATCGGTAACAACAGCAAAGGAATTATTGAGTAATCTCGACGTAATGAAGCAGGCAATTTATAGAACCGCCAATATGTTGAACGATGATTTAATTACTGTGGATAAAATTGGAATCACTGCAAAAGATATTCTGGTGAAACTTGAAGGAGACGAATCAATCAGCAAACGTGATGCGCCGCAGCCTCCATCTATTTCGGAAAGAATAGATCAGGCAATTTCCACACAGTGGAAGTCTACGTCTTCGCCAACTTCGGCACAAAGAGAAAACTATCGTATTGCTGAAAAGGAATTTAAACCGGTTAATGAAAAACTTGAAAAGCTGATTAGAGAATTAGTATTACCGCTCCAAGAAAAACTGAATGCGGCAAAATCTCCATGGATTCCTTCAGTTAAATAGAAACAATTTTGCTTAATCCCGGCAGACTTACATCAGATAGGTTTGTCGGGATTAAACATTGATTTGTACGTAAAGATTTGTAGAAACGATTTATTTCCTTATTTTCAAACTGGTTAAATTGAATAATTAATGCCTACACATTCATTCATAATAGAAAGCGAATATCATAATGTTACTGATATTTTGGCGGATGTTCGTGCATTCGTTCTAGGTAATAATGTAACCGCCAAAGAGTCTGCTGATATTGAAGTTTGCATGCTCGAAGCGATGAATAATGTTATCCGCCATTCTTATAAAGGCAAATCGGGTTTCCCAATAGAAATAAAAGTATCCGTCAATTCAGATCAAATTGATATTGAGATTATTGACAGCGGAATAAGCAGGGAAAAATTCGATAAGCCGACTTTGGATTTTGATCCGGACGATATTGAAAATCTGCCTGAAGGCGGGATGGGACTTTTTATAATCGACCAAATTATGACGAGCACGAATTATGAAGTAAAGGACGGTAAAAATTATTACACTATGTCAAAGAAACTTATTCATTGACTCAATGTTAAAATCTCGTATTTAAATCCACGGTGATTGATTATTTTGAATAAAATCATTTTCGTTTTTCTTATAAGTCTGTTAGTAATTAATATACCAAATCTAGCCCAAGATTCTACCCGCAGCCACGCGTTTAAAAACGCTAATCCTCAAAATGATATTTACCCTCTTGTAAAACCACAAACAAATCCATATCCACTAATGGCTGGTTATCTTTTGAGGAAGAAAGCCAACGAAGGAGACCCTTTAGCTCAACATGAATTAGGGCTAAGATTATTACTTGGGAAAGGATTTGCAAAGGATTCCATCAGCGCTGTTTATTGGGTTAAAAAAGCAGTTGAAAAAAACTTGACCGTTGCAAGATTTAATTATGGAATAATGTTGAACAGCGAAATCGCTACCGAGTGGAATCCATTTGAAGCGTATTGGCATTTTAGGTTTGGCGCAGAAAATGGTATGGCGCAGAGTCAGTATATTTATGCGGTGTTCTTTACTGATAATTTAGTTGTAACGCGGAATTTGACAGACGCGTATAAGTGGTTTAAAAAGTCTGCCGAGAATGGATTCGAACCGGCTAACGAAGCTTTAAATCAGTTGAAAGAAATGGGAATTCAGGATATACCGCTTGATGAAAAAGAAGAAAGCGCAGCCAAAGATTCGTTACAAAATATTACTATTCACAGCAGTCATAACATCAGCAATTATGGAATTGAATTAGATCTTTTCGATTTTGGTTCTGATTCACTTTCTGAAGAAGACGAAAGAAAGCAAATTCGAAGTTTGCTCAGTAAAAAAGGCACAGAATTAAGAAAGCATTTGGGAGTGAGTGACACTCTGAATTTATCTTACTTAAGCGATACTTCCGGAATTGGAATTATTGAGTTTGCAGTTTCAACCGGAAGTCCGGAAGCATTGCTGTTAAGCGGACGTTCGCTGGAGGAAGGGATTTTAACCAAACGTAATTTAATTTTAGCCGCTGAAAAATATTTGCGAGCCTATAGACTTGGCTCCAGAAAAGCTGCGGAGTATTTATTCCGACTTACAAAGGACAATCACTTTTTTGAAGCGCTCAAGAAGGAAGTTGATAGAGAAAATGACACAGCCATGTTTGTTTGGGCGGGTCTTGTTGCTCTTGGATTTGATTTCCGAATAACAAATGATCAGGCTTTTGAGCTATTGATGAAGTCTGTGAAAATGAAAAATACATTTGCAATTATCGAAGCGGGACTTTGTTATTACAACGGGTCACTTGTAGAGAAAGATTCCCTAAAAGCGATGCAAATGTGGGAACTAGCAGACTCTCTTGGCAATAAGGAAGCAAGAATTAGAATAATTTTCAGCAGGATAAAAGATCAATCTGCGCAAGTAAAACAAATGAAATTCGATATTGAATACCTGCACGCTGCATCCGAAGAAGGTTCTGTTTTGGCTCAGGCATTGCTTGCATATTGTTATGAAAACGGCATTGGATTAAAAAGAAGTAAAGCATCTGCGGTAAATTTGTACAGAAGCGCCGCCCATAGAGGAAATGAAGCAGCATATTCTTCTTTAAAAAAAATGTATGATGACGTTAGACCTGATGATGATGAGTTTATTATTTTCGAAAACTAGATGAATATCATTTAGTTTTTAGGATAATAATCGTTTGATCATCGTGCTGGGGAAAGTCGTTCCTGAATCGATTCAATGTGAGGAGCAGTCTATCTTTAATTTCATCCGGTGTTTTATCGGCATTTTGAATTATTAAATTTATCAGCCGCTTTTCTCCGAATTGCTGCTTGTAATTATTCATTGCTTCAGTAATTCCATCTGTGATTAAAATAAACAAATCACCTGAGTTCGGTTTGATAGTAATTTCTTCTATTGTTTTTTCAAAAATTCCCTTATCGTTCAATCCAATTCCAATGCCCTTTGGAGCAAGAGTGTCAATTCTATTTTCATCTTTTTTATAATGATAAACGGGTGAATGCCCTGCCCTGCAAAATGTAATTGAACCATCTTCATTAATTGTTGATGCCAGTAGAGTTAAAAAATATTCTTTCCGCAGCCTTTGTGAAAAATATTTTTTTAGATTTACTATCAATGAGCTAAGGCTTTCAAAGTTTTGAATCAAAAACTGAATGATTGCTTGAACCCTTACCATATAGAGAGCTGCCGCCATTCCCTTGCCGGAAATATCTCCGATGACTATGAAAGTTTTTTTGCCTTTGGGTACTTCAATAAATTCGAAGTAATCGCCTCCAACTTCTTTTGCAGGTTCGGAATGCGCGCTGATATCAAAAAATTTATTTTCGGGCACTTCAACCGGAAGCAAGTTTTTTTGAATCTTACGCGCTAATTGAATTTCATCTTTCACAATTAATTTATCTGCAAGTTCAAATGCCAAAAGAATATTGATAATTATAAATGAGAGGACTACGTAACTGCCAGTACCGTTCATGTATCCAATAATGAATATCAAAAGCGAGGCAAGATAAAACACTCTTCTTGCAGCAGACATTTTTAACAAAAATGCATTGAACAAACTCCTAATAAAAATTAGCGAACGAATAAATTTGTTTTGTGTTATATCCGGTTTCGGAATTTCATTTTTGTAGAATTCATAAATTTCGGCGCTTTCTCTTTTAACCAATCTTTCTATTTCTTCGAAACGCAGATCGCTTATATAAAGATCGAATATTCTTCTAAGTGGATTATTGCTGCTCAACTTATTACCCCTTAATTGAGGCTGTTATTTTATTTGCCTAAATTTAACACAAATTAATTCTTATCATAAGTATTTATGAATGCGAAAATTAGACGCCTCATCTTCCTAGTTGGTTTGACATTATTATTTTTTTCTTTCGCCACTTAATTGTCGGGTAAACCTTTTAGGATTTTACAGGAGGCACTTAATAATGCAATTAAACATTCCAGATGAAAAAAAACTGACATACATTTGGAAGAGACAAAAAATTATATAAAATTAACCATTGAAGATGATGGAATTGGGTTCGATGTTAAAATTCTAAATAAGAGTCCACTCCGAAAAGCCCCAAACGGGTTAAAACCCGTTTGGGAAAGTTTGTTTTTAGATTGTTAACCCCAAGTTAAAACGTGGGGTTAATAACAATATGACTTTTCAGAGTGGACTCAAATAATCAGGTTACAAAAAGAAATTATGGTTTAATAAATATGGAAGAACGTGCAAAGCTTTTAAATGCTGATTTGAAAATGGAATCCTTCCCCTATTCCGGTACAAAAATTATTTTATAGCTCAAAAAGACAATCCAATAATGGAAAAAATAAAAATTGTAATCGCTGATGATCACCTGATTCTAAGAGACGGGCTTAAGGCTGCGCTTAATTTTATGCCCGATCTCGAAGTAATTGGTGAAGCCGGAGACGGTGTGGAGGTGATTGAAATATCCAAGAAATTAGTACCCGACGTAATATTGATGGATATTAGCATGCCAAGATTAGATGGAATTTCCGCAACGAAAGAGCTGAAGAAAATTCTACCCAAAATAAAAATAATTATTCTAACAATGCACGACAATAGACAGTTCATTCTGGATGCGCTTTATTCTGGGGTGGATGGATTTTTATTAAAAATGGGACAAATCAGCGATGTTCAGAATGCCGTTAAATTGGTTATGCAGGGTAAAAAATATTTTGATAAAAATATTTCGAAGCAGTTGGGCATAGATTTAGAAAATTGCGATGATATTGAAGATGCAATTAAAGGCGTAAAACCATTCGACCTTTCCAACCGCGAGATGGAAATCTTAAAATGCATCTCATTTGGAATGTCTACACGTGCTATTTCCAAAAAATTATCTCTCAGTTATCACACCCTTACAAACCACAGAAAAAGTATTTGCGTCAAAGTGGGTGCAAATAATACTGCCGATCTTATTTTATTCTGCCTAAAGCACAAAATCAGTATTGAAAAACATTAACTCAATTCGTAAAAATGGACTAGCGAGATTAGTCCTTTCTAGCTATTTACATTCCCGTCTAAAAATTTGATATTTCAGCCGGTTCAATTTAATAAAGAAACTTATATGCCAATGATACTCGATTCAATAGTATCTGCATATACAAATTATCACAGTTCTAAAAGAAAAGTAGAAATTGTGAAAGATTATTCAACGCGAATAATTGACGCTCAATTAAGAGCTGCCGGATTTACAAAGCGGATTGATATTGATATTTTGACCGAGCAGTTATTATCCAAATTATTTTCTTATTCGGGAAATTCCTCAAATCCTTATATCATCGAAAAATATAATTCTTCCCCAAAACCAATTTTTGAGGAAACAGAAGCATTTTTTTTATTGTTCACTCTAATAAAAGATGAAATAAAAGTTGAGAAACTGACGTCAAAGTAATTATAATAACCACTTCATTCCTTGCCGCCCAAATCAATATTATTTTGTATTTGATATCTTAGAGTCAATAAGCTATTTTTGACCTTCAAAAAGTGATAATAATTAATTGTAGATATATGATTTGGAAAATAGTATTATTCATATTAATGACCTTTGTTATAATTGCGGGCATTTCCTTCCCTATCGTAAGCAATCCGGTAAACTGGTATGATTTTCCGTTGATCCCAGGACTAGAGGACAAAGCGAAAATAATTTTCTTTCACGTACCAACAGCGTGGTTGGCAGTGGTTGCGTTTCTAATGTCCATGGTATTTGGCATAAAGTACCTTAAAAATCAGGATATGGATAACGACGCAAAATCGAGCGCAGCTTTGCAGCTTGGAATGGTTTTCGCAATTTTAGCCACAGTTACAGGTTCAATCTGGGCAAAGTTTACATGGGGTTCGTTCTGGCATTGGGACCCAAGAGAAACTTCAATTTTTATTTTGCTTCTTATTTACGGTTCTCTGTTCGCATTAAGATCTGCCGTGGAAAATGAAGATAAGCGGGCAAAACTATCGGCGGTTTATTCAATAATCGCATTCTTAACCGTTCCTTTTTTCGTTTTTATTATGCCGAGAATTATGACAGGTCTGCATCCCGGTTCTGCAAATGACGACACATCCGGTCCGGTTGTAGACTTCAAAATGAATTCAAATATGCAAATGGTTTTTTATCTTTCGCTTATTGCATTCACAATTTTATATTATTGGATGTGGAACATCAGTTACAAATCGATTATTATTAAAGACAAATTATTAAAGAAAAATATTTGAGGTTGCATTGAACGGACTTTTGGAATTTTTAACTAATAACTCAATTTATATAGTTTTGTTTATCGTACTAACAATTTGGATAGGTATATTCTTCTTTCTGTTCAATACGGATAAACGGCTAAAGGAAATAGAAAAAGAACTGGAAAGGAAATAGAATGAAGAATAAATATTTTATCGGCGGTTTTATTATAGTAGTTTTTTTAGGTTTGATGGGTTATTTGTTCACCCAAACAAACATTAAATATGAAGAAGATTTTTCAAATGTTGTAAATTCAAGTTCTACGGTTAAAGCAACCGGAAGCTGGGTTAAAGCAAAGCAATATCATATGGATTATGAAAAAAATCTATTCTCATTTTATATGATAGACTATAAGGGAACTGAATTAAAGGTTGTTTATAAAGGAACAATACCGAATAATTTTGAATCATCCACAAGCGTTGTTGTAACCGGAAAGTATCAAAACGGATTATTTCACGCATCGCAAATTTTAACCAAATGTCCCTCTAAATACGAATCTCAATTCGAACAAGAAAACTCAAATTCTTAGTTCGCATTTAAGGAGTTAAATATGATTGGCAATATATTTGTTACGCTCGCATTATTGGCGAGTGTGTTTTCGATTATTATGTATTATCTAACGTTTAAGGGTTACGCCAACACTTTAAAGCTGGCGCGCTTGGGTTACCATGCAATGTCAATTTCTGTTATTGCAGCTTCGGCAATGCTTCTCCACGCAATATTAACCCATCAATATCAATTTAAGTACGTTTTTAATTACAGCAATTCAGACTTGCCTCTAGGTTTATTGATGTCCACTTTCTATGCCGGACAGGAAGGCAGTTTTATGCTTTGGCTTTTATTTACCGCAATTGTTGGACTAATTTTATTGGAATATACATCCAAACGCGGTGACCTGGAAAGCCGGGTAATGATGATATTTACACTTGCAGCGTCATTTTTATTGATAATGGTTTCGCCGGGATTAAAAAGTCCATTCGCCTACATTTGGTCGGAACCCTCATTTATAGAAATCACAAAATTTAATCAATCTTTTCTCTCGCTTCCGTTTCTTCAAAACTTTTTCTTTTCCGATCCAAGCGGCGGCGGGCAGAGTTTCGTAAAAATTGATTCGGAATTAATTGGGCTTTTATCTGCAAACGGCATCTCATTCGAAAACTTTTTGATCAAAGGAAAAGGACTAAATCCCCTTCTTCAAAATTTTTGGATGCAGATTCATCCTCCAATTTTATTTGTAGGTTTTGCGATGGCAACTGTTCCATTTGCATTTGCTTTTTCAGCATTAATTAAAAACGAGTACGCAGATTGGGTTAAACAGTCTCTTCCATGGGTTTCGGCGACTGCAATGGTTTTAGGAGTTGGAATTATGCTCGGTGGTTATTGGGCATATGGTGTTTTAGGATGGGGCGGATTTTGGGGCTGGGATCCGGTTGAAAATGCAAGTTTAATTCCTTGGCTAATTGGCGCTGCTTCTGTTCACACACTGCTGGTTCAAAGAAAAACACAAAGTGCCGGCGATGCAGGAAGATTTGTTAAAACTAATTTGATATTGGCTATACTCACATACATTTTGGTTTTGTACAGCACTTTTTTAACAAGAAGTGGAATTTTGGGTGACGCTTCAGTTCACTCATTTGTTGCGCCTGGAATGCTAGTTTATTTTTTCCTTGTTCTATTTATTGGCACATTTTCTCTGCTCGGTATTGGAGCTATTTTATTTAGATGGAAATATTTGGAAAATACATTTAAAGCTGCAGACAATGTGCTTTCCAGGGAGTTGGCTATTTTTACCGGCGCTGTTGCATTAATCGCTTCTGCGGTAATTGTGTTTGCCGGAACTTCTGCTCCAATTTTTGGACGATCAGTCGAACTCAGTTTTTACAACGAATTAAACTTACCGATTGCTATTTTAATGGGATTATTAAACGGTTTGAGTCTGATTTTAAAGTGGACTGTAAACGCAAAGGAAGATATTCTAAAAAACTCAAAACTTTCTTTACTAGTTACAATTGTTGTCTCTGCTTTAATAATAATTCTCGGAAGTATCTTCGATGTTATGCTTGCAGCTCTTTTAATTACTTCGTTGTATACATTAGCAGTAAACCTTGAAATAGCTATAAAAGTATATAGTTTAGGTAAAATTAAGATGGGCGGGTATGTAGCTCATATTGGCATGGCTCTTTTTTTTGTTGGAATTGTAACTACCGGAGGATTCACAGAAGAAAAGCAGGCTCAATTAATTAAAAATGAGCCAAAGGAAGTTTTAGGTTTCACTCTCACTTTCAAAGAAATAACACCGATCGATAACGGCAAGAAATATCAATTTGATATAGAAGTTAAGGATGGTGATAACATTAGCCATGTTTCTCCAGTAATGTTTATTGCCGAATTCAATAACAGCCTTATGCGAGAACCGGATATCCTTTCCAAATTAACAAAAGATATTTACGTTGCGCCAGTTAGTTATCAAGATGCAAAAGATGATCAATCAACACACAATCATGGTGAGTCCGCTATTCTTAAAAAAGGCGAAACAAAAGATTTCGAAGGTAAAAAAATTACTTTCAGCAAATTTAATTTTCCTTCGGAAGCTATGACTGCAATGCAAGGCGGCGGTGAATTCTTTATCGGCGCTATACTCAACGTTGAGTACAATGGTAAAAATTTTACTGTTGAACCGAAAATGGTTTCAAAGGATGGCGACAAAACTTTTGAATCCGCTAAAATTGACGAAGCCAATTTAAGAATTGAAATGAATAATTTGGATGCATCCGGCACAGTTAGCTTGGTTTTTAATTCTCTTGATGCTCCTGCTGCCGAAGAGGAAATGCCTGCGCCAAAAGAAATTCTTACAGTTGACGCCAGTATTAAACCTTTTATTAGTCTGGTTTGGATTGGTGTGCTCGTGATGGCGCTTGGTTTTGCAATTTCTATTGTTAGAAGAACAAAAGAATCAAAGTAGCTCTTTAAGAGAGAAAACTAATGGAAGATACAATCAATCAATGGCTTTATGACCCAACAGTGGGGAAAATAATTACTTCACTGTTGGCGGTGATAATTGTTGTTTTTTTTAGATGAAATTTGTAATGAGATATGTAGTTGATTATAAAAAGCGCAGAACAATTAAAGATCAACTATTCATGCGGATTCTTGAAGAAGTTGATAGCTCTAACGGGAAATTAAGGCTCACTTAAAAAGTCACGCATCAAGAGGAAAAAGAGTGTAATTTGGTTGACCAAAAGTGATAGATTCTAACTTTTAGTGATTAGTTCTCAGTTGTTCAATCTCGGTAAAAGTGTATCCTTTGAAGTAAAGTTCAATTATGGTTGTTTTGTGCGAAATGCCGGGACCAATATCGAGTTTAGCGCCACGGGTTATGATGAACTTGCCTTGTTTTTTAAGAAGTTGTTTTTTCCACTTGAAAACTGACCGCTTTGCCGCCTGAAAAAAGTCCGTCCGTGTTATCAATATGTTTGAGATAAGTTTCAGGAACTCTTTGAAGTTCTTCTATCAAGTTAAAAGTCCAGATGATTTTATCTTTCACCTTGTCTCGCTGTTTTTCAAAGAACTCTTGAAAGTAGTTCTTGTAAAAAAATTATAGTTCGTAGCTTCTGTTTTTTGACCACGAAGCAACGATATGAAAAGTTGTCCGAAAGTGCAACTGTTTTTAATGTCAGGTTAAAAAGTCGAGTAGTTGTCGGTTGGGTAGTGGTCTACTAAAATCGCATATAACGTTCAGGCTATGTGCAGTAGCGGATTCGAAGGCAGTTGTTGCTCAGACGCGAGACTGATAAAACAGATGTCGAGAAGCCAAGGCTCCCGGCTGCGCCCGCTATTGCATACGAGCCATTGTTGGGTGTTCGTATTATTTATTCATAAGTTGATTAACTTCGGTTTTTAATTTCGGCAAATGTCTAATTATTATTCCCCTAATAACATCATCTGAAATTGTATCATAACCGTGTATTATTCTATTCCTTGCATCAACAATCTTTCTTGCGTTTGTTAGTTCAATATCAATATTCTTATCGAGAATCTTTTTTACAGCTTCGCCAATTATTTCTATATTTCTTTCGACTGCACGTCTCGTTTTTATGTCTTTCTGATAATTCTCAAAGATTTTCTTTCCTTCCTCAAAAAATCCATCTATCTCAGAAATTGCAGAATTTATATCATACAACCAAGTCTTGATTTCATTATCCATAAATTAGTTCTTTTGAAGTATCAATAGATTGTTTTAAAAATGGATTTCTAATTGCTTTTTCTTCAAGCAAGTCGATTTTTCTATTGAATAAATCTTCTAATGAGAATTTGAAATCGAAGTAATTATCAGCATAGTCATTTAATTCAACTGAATCAAATGTTACAAGAAAATCAATATCACTATCTAATCTAAACTTGTCATTTAATGCTGAACCAAATACATACAGTCTCAAAACACTGTATTTGTTACATAGTTTCGATAATTTCTCGATGTTTTTATCTAATAATTCCATAACATAAATCTACAATTTTTTTTATCCTTTTTCATTAGATTATTGGAACAGTGGATTTTCTCAATAAGACACACAACGTTTGCAGCCTTACGCAGCGCCGTCCCGTTTGCTATAGTAAATTCACTTTTCTTCAAGCGGGACGGCATTGAGCGAGCACAATAAAAAACTTTCAATCAAGCAAGTGTCGTAAGGCTGTTTGTTAGTTGCAGTTGCTCATCACCTAAGCAGAACAAGTTTCTTAGTTTCCGAAAATGAGCGAACCTGCAGACGATAAAAATACACTCCGCTTGGCATCCCCGCAGCATTCCATTGTCGAAAGTGAATTCCTACGGTTAGTTCCTCGAAGGCAAGCGTAGCCACATCCCTTCCCAATATATCGAATATTTTCAGTGATACGAATGATGTGAACGGAAGATGAAATATAATCATTGTCGATAGATTGAACGGGTTTGGGTAGTTTTGATCAAGAGCAAATTTCATTTGAAGATGACTATCAGGATCATGAACGCTTGTCACTCCACCGTTCGATGTATAGAGGATCAATCCCGAATCGCCAACAGAGAAGCCCCGTTTCTCGTCATATAAATAGATTGCGTTCATGTTTCGCATTGTTGGTACAGTGTGGGCGATCCACGTATCTCCGCCGTCTGACGAATTGAAAATCATACCGTTACTCCCGCAGACGTAAATAACATTAGCGGAAGGAGCTGAGACGCCGAACAATATGCCGTCTTGCAGAATGGCTGTTGAAACTTCCAGCCACGCGGTATCCGACATCGATTTCCGAATAATGGCTGGTGCGGATCGCAAGTCCCCCTGGACTCCCACGATAAATCCCGCGCGCCCGCCGTTACAAAACTCTCCGCGATACGCTTCAGAACCTAATCCGTTAAAAAACTTAAGTTCTTTTTCATCCCTTGGAGTAATTGGGAAAAATTCATTTTTTGTAATAATTGAATGAGACGTCAATGCGTAGAGAGGCAAACCAAGTATCGTAGGACCGCGATAGGCGAAAATTGAACGTATCGGTAACGTGCTGATTTTCTCTGAAGACCATGTTTTGCCGCTATCAATTGAATGATAGACATAACCGGAATCATCGCCGGCATAAATGTTTCCAGGATGTAGGCACAATGCGCTTAGAAAATTTTTTTCGTATGATTGGTAACTTAGCGACCAATGATCGCCGCCGTCTGTTGTTGTAATAATATTGTTGCCTCCTACAAGAACTCCATATTGCTTATCGCAAAATGAGATGTTTTTCCAGTTCATCGGAAAACTCCAAGTCAGTCCTAAGAAATTCCACGTTACACCAGAATTTGTAGTTTTAAAAATATTTTGGTTTTCGCCCACAACGATTGCTGTTGATGAATCGAGCATCACCACATCGATAAGTTTTTCTGTGGTGCCGCTGTTTTGCTGAATCCATTGAGCTTTCAATGCATTTATACTTGCTAATGTGGAAATTGTTAAAACTAAAATCGTAAATGTTCTTTTCATACATTTTCCTCCTTGCATAAAGCTATCAAGGGCAAATGCAACTAACGGTCGGCGGTATGAAAAGTTGCCGATTGCGAGTGATTCCTTATCAAACCGAGTTGAAGCCAAAACGGGCTAAAGCCGCTTGAATTACCGCTTTTTGCTATATTGCGTGTTACCAACTGGACTTTATTACATAATCCATTCTAAATTGTTATATTTTGCTTTCATCTTATCCCAAAAGCCATTACTCCAATCCATTACTACTGCTGGTTGCCAATCTGATGGAAAATCTTTTAATATTGCGTCTACCATCTTACTGCCGTTTCCTTTTACAGGAGAATTTATGTCAAAGAAGTCAATTGATTTATATGAAATACTGTGAAGTATTTGTATTCCGATGGCTGTTTCGTGGTTCATAATTGTAATTGGAACTTTTGGTCTTTGAGGGTAATTTTCACTTGATGCAGCCAAAGTTTCATCGCAAATCCTCACATAATTAATAAAATCTAAATCTGCCAGTCTAATTGCAATATTAACAATTTCAGTTGGTAGTTTTTTCACTCTTGTAATTACCCAAATTTGTGTACCATTATTATTGTAGGTAGCAAATAACTTTTCAAATTCTTTTCTCTTAATCCTCGTTTTCATTTACCACAACATTTTTTATATTTCTTTCCACTACCACAATGACACGGTTCATTTCGTCTTATTTTTTTATCAGCAATAAAAGTCGTTGTGTTCAATTCAGGTAAAAAATGAACTAATGGAACTGGATTTTCATCAATTCCTATTTCAAGATGTCCCTTTTCTTTTGGAATTGAATTTAAATCAACTATTCCAGCAATTAGATATTTAAAATTACCATCACTTTTAATTCCTAATTTTGTTGCTTGCTCAACTTTTCCAGTGTCAAATACGACTACTGGACAATTATTGCAAAAATGACTTCCCGAAAGATTTGTCATAATTTCTCCTTCATCTTCGTCAGATTTAACAGCCAATAATATTGTACATCCATCTTCTATTAGCGATGAATGACATTCTGGACAAATAGTCAAGCCACAATCTTCACTATAGTATTTTCTTCTACGAACAGATAAATCTATATTTTGGTTTGTATTCACAATATTTATTCTTTCAATCAATTTTCAATATAGCAGTTTGTTTCTTTGCCTTGTTTGTAACGGTTGGCGGATTTAAGAAGTGCGGGATTTCGGAGCACAAAACTGTCCACCTGCACAAAAGTTTGATTGAAAAACTGCACTTGATATACCCACTTCACCACGCATTTTTAAACCCGCTGTTATGTGCCGTGCGTGCTTTTGTATATAAAGAAAGTTCATAGTTAGTGAGTACCGAATTCAATCTGTAGAATAAACTGGTTTTTGAAGGATGTCGACTTTGTCAGGGGTGCATGAAAACCGAATGCAATGAAAACCGAATCGAATGCCTTCCATTTTATGGACGGAAGAATGGAGATGTCCGGTCTTGATCCTCCAAACGTGCCGCGCAGGTCCAGCGTGGTGAATAAAACAGGGGCGAGCTTGACTACCGAACCATTCTCCACAATGAAGTGCCCAGCAGAAAAATCATAATGGAGAATGATGTCATTTGTCAGCAGGTCTTCCTTTGCAATCCGTCCCGTAAAGCCGAAGAGATAGGCGAGACCGTGATGTTGTCCTTCTGCCTTTGCTCCTGTGGGTATGCCGACAATACCAAGTAGTGAGATACCCTGAGTCCGTTCATTATTCCGCCACAACCCGACCCAGCCCGATAACTTCCGTGAATGGGGTGGATTTGACGCCCAAACTCCTCAAGTGAATTCCTCCCCACTCGAACATCCCATAGCCCAGATGCCCACTTACGTCAAGTTCAGATGTAGCATCATTTTGCTGACGGAACGCGTTGAGACGAATGTTATAACTCCCAACCGGATCAGGTATGGACATCGTTGCATTTACCGGATGTGGAAAAGGGGAATGCTGATGGTTTGTCCCAGCATCCTGCGACAAAGCCAATTGAGGAAGCACGATCACTAACGAAAAAAACATCAAGATTGTATTCATTGTATTCTCACTTTTTATTGTACTATCGTTTGCATTCATGGCACATAACGGTCGAGGCTATGAAGCGTGGCGGGTTACGGGGGTATTCACTTTCAAACCGTGACGACGTTAAAGCTAGTCACAAACGCCCGAAAAACCACATCACCCGCCAAGCTTTATGGGCCTTTGTTATGGCTTGTAATTTCTTATCCAATACTGATATTCAACGATTTACCTAATCCAAATTCTATCAATTTGCAAAATGTTGATAATTGAACGTCACTTTTCCCATTTTCAATTCTTGAAATATAACTTTTCTTTGTTCCAGTCCTTATAGCCAATTCATCTTGTGTTAATTTTGCTTCTTTTCTGGCTTCTTGTAACATCACACCAAGTCTAAATGCTAATGAATCGGCATCGAATTTTGCACGACTTTCTGTTCCTTGTTTTCCGTGATATTTATCTAAATGGTCTTCAAACGTTGTTATAGTATTCATCTTTATACTCCTTTCTTTTTAGTTGCAAAATATTCCTTTTTTAGTTTTATGGCTAATTCCAATTCCCGCTTGGGTGTTTTTTGAGTCTTTTTCACAAAACAATTTGTTAATACAACAATCTGTCCTTTATCGAAAAAACAAAATACTCGAATTTGTTTAAAAGTCGTTGAGACCCGTATTTCGTATAAACTTTCTGTTCCTTCTATATATTTCAAGAATTGAATTGGCACTCTATCAATATATTTAATGATGTCAATTACATAATCTATCTTATCTCTCGTTTTGATATTTTGTTTTTCATAGAACTTTGAGAAATAATTTCCATAAAAAGCAATTTTTCTTTTCATTATGGAAAGTTAACTAATTAGTGAATACTGTTCAAGAAAATTATCATTTTTTTTTCAAGGGGCGGTCATTGTTCATTATAAGCCATAACGGTTGGTGGATTTAAGAAGTGCGGGATTTCGGAGAGATAAACTGTCCGCCAGCACAATAGGTTGATTGAAATACAAATGTTCAATTACCCACTTCACCACGCATTTTTTAAACCCGCTGTTATGGGCAGGCATATTTTCTCTATCCATATTGTCTCGCACTATGCAACTGTCTTTGCGATTTTTTCAAGAATATGATGGCTGTCCCCGAACTTGCAAAGCGCGTCACAATGTTGTCGCAAGTCTGAAAACAAAATATAATTAATTGGGACCTTAATATTTTTAATTGATGGTCTGGAAAGTTGCATCTTAACATCCTTTTCTCTGCTATCGGGAATTATGATATAAAAAACTTCGTCACCATCAGCAATGGAATAAGCAAGGTCTGTCAAACGCAAAATACCCGAATAAATACTTGTGCTCTTTTCCACTTCAAACGCACCTATGATATTGTTTGTCCCTTTTTGAAACCAGAGAATATCAATCAACTTAATGGTGTTTTGAGTATCTCTATCCGTATTCATTATCGGAAAGGCGGGCAGACAAAGAAATGAGAAGTTTGAACCGCTAAACGATTTTGATTTGTCATTACTTGCACAAATCACATCATAACCTAATGCAGTTCCAATCTTCAATAAATGATACTGCATTTCTGAATGCAAACTTTCTTCCGCTTTGTCCTCCTTTATTTCGGTTTGTCGTTTTACAATAAGTGTTTCTAATTTTTTGCGTTCTGTTTCTGAAAGATATTCGTCATTGCCGATAATAAGTTTCTGTGTCCCGATTTCAAACATTAGTCCTGCGATTGCACCGAGGTCAAGCGAAAATTCATTTTTATATTTACTGTTTATGTCTACTAGCACCTCTCTAATTTTTAAGTATTCACTCCAAGAACCCAATTTCTTTTTGTCTTTGAATAAAAAGTTGAAACCATTAATAATTGCTGTATTGAAAGGCGGTATAATTGTCGGATGAAGAAAATAAAGTATGCTTGCGACCGCTGGACCCAGTCCTTTTATTTTGTGTTCGTCTAACCGAACTATTTCTTTAATGATTTCCTCTGCTGTCGTGGCTTTCAAAACATTCTCTAAAAACTGTCCAAATGCAATTTTGTTTTGTTCGTTTTCGTAGATGTCTGGGATTCGTAATTTAGGTTTCCAATAAAATGGATGTGCTGCACCTTCAAATACTTGTTTCTGTTCGGTGATGCAGGTCAGCACAAATTCAAGCGAAGTTCCTTTAAAGTCGTTTCCGAAATTTTTTTGCTTAATATCGTCAACCACTTGCATCACACCCCGTCTGATTGAACGAAATGCTTTTAATCTGTCTTCATTATTGATGAACCAAGTATTGTAAACAGATTCATTGTCGGTCTTGTATTGTCTGATTATGTTGTCAAAATTCTCAATCATATTCGTCTGTTTAGTGTCGGTTTAATGCTTGCCCATAACGGACTAGGCTATGAGTAGTTGCGTGAGTTGGCACGAACCTTTGCAAGTACAAAACCAACTGGAAAATCCGTTAGGATTTTCCAAAGAGGCGAGAACAAGCAATTACTTATAGCCATTGTTAGGCAACGTTTTTATTTTCAAAGTGCTTTATTTCATTCAACTCCAATTCTTTAGTTTCTTTTTCTTCTTCGATGTCAAAATCATCTTGAAGACCAAGCCAGAATTTTGCAGAATTCCCAAAATACTTACTCAATCGCAAAGCTGTGTCTGCTGTTATTCGGCGATTTCCTTTTACAATTTCCGAAATTCGAGTCTGTGGTATTTTCAAGTCCTTTGAAAGTCGATAGGCTGAAATTTCAAGAGGTTCAAGGAATTCATAGAACAAAATTTCACCCGGATGTACATTTGCTAATTTTTCCATTTTTGTTTCTTTTTAATGATAATCAATTATTTCTACTTCGCTTGTATTTCCTTTGTCCCAAATGAAGATTATCCGCCATTGTTTGTTAACTCGAATGCTATAAAATTCACTTAATTTTCCACCAAGTTTTTCAAGTCGGTTGGATGGTGGAATTCTCAAATCCGAAATGTCTTGCGAGTTATTCAGCATTCTCAATTTCCTACGTCCAACGTTCTGAACTTCAATCGGCATTTTTTTAACTCGGATTCCGTTCCAAGTCTGTTCGGTTTCTTTTGAACCAAAGGATAATATCATATCTTTTCACATTACTAACGTCAAAGATAAGTAAAATATTTGAATTTGTAACGGATTTTTTTCAATGTTGCCTAACGTTAAGCGTATGAGGCGTTGGGCATTCAAAGCATCCAACTGTCTAGCTACTTTACTGTTTTATTAATGCCCGTTACTCCAATTTAACCACTTATTGTCCAATGACTTATAACGCATTGTTACCCATCGTTTTTTCTTTTCAATCAGTCTATAAAAGTCTCTTTCATTACTGATTTAACTTCCTTAATTTCAGGTTGAGATAATCTTCCTAGAACTTTGATAATACGTTGTTTGTCAATTGTCCTAATTTGATCAATTACAATCCAACCAATTTTACCGTCGTGTTTTACTTCAATTCTTGTTGGATATTTTCTCGACTTGGTTGTCATGGGAGCTACTACAATTGTCCGCAGATATTTATTCATTTCGTCAGGTGAAATAATAACGCAAGGTCTGGTTTTCTTTATTTCGCTTCCAATTGTTGGGTCTAGATTGACAAGCACTATTTGATATTGGTTCAAATCCATTCTTCTATGTTTTCATTTTCAAAAACGTCATTGAATAGAAGTTGGTCGTCCCCGTTTTCATTCATTTCTTTAAATGCTGCGTCCCACCCCTTTCTTGGTTGTGAAATAGGCTTTAAAATGATAAAGCCTTTCTTAAGAATAAGCTCAACCTTGTCTTTGATATTGTATTTGTCAATCAAAGTTTTAGAAAGCCTAAATCCTTTGGAGTTCCCGATTTGTATTATTGGTAATTCCATAATTATATTCATTAAATGTAACTACAAAGTAAATACATATTTTCCAATTAGCAAATATTTTTTTAAAATGATGGATAACGGTAAATGTATGAGTAGTGGTGGATTACGGAGCACTTCACTATCAAACCGAGATGAAGTTGATACGAGCCACAGACCTTGATATTTAGTACTTTACCCACCATTACTTATACATATTGTTGTGCGTTCGTGCATGAATTCACTACATTATATTCTATATTTGAAATTGTCCCTTTAAAATATTCAAAATCACTACTCTCATTATGCCATATAACTTTTATCTCGCTCGGGAACTTAATTCCATCCTTTTCCTTATAATTTTCCACTACAATTGACCAAGGAATTTTTTTATATGTTCCATCTTTTTCTGCACTATATCTGTCATCTGTATAAAAGCTAATCATCTCTCCATTATCGTTAAATTTGAAAGTTCCACTTACCTTTACGTCATTATATGTTAAAGTTGCTATGGCATTATTATTATCAACTGCTTTCCACTCTATATATTCCTGTAATGCGTAAGTTGGAATAATAAATGTTTCCGACAAAACTGTTACTAATGCAGACTTGTCCATTTCTACACCTTTTGCATCAACTACAGTAAATACCTTTAAGAGTTTAATAAGCATATTTCCTTTTCCATTTTGGCATTTATCACGAGCTTCAAAAGGAAAAACACCTAAAATATTATTTTTCAAATAAACAATTCTCGTTGGTGCAGATACCGAATTATATTGATAACAGTTCAGTCGCATCCACTTGTTATTTGGTGCTCTTTTAAATAAAACATTTTCAAGGTCAATTTTTGCATTAATCATTTTTACTTTGCCAATATAACCGCAATATCTAAAATATCTTTGAACAGGTATAGGCAGAGTCGCAATATCTTTTTCTGTAATGGTTTCTGTCGGAAAGTTAGAATGCTTTTCAATATCAGTTTTAATTTCTGATAAATAAACATTTTTCAGTGAACTACTGCTTGTCATCATAAGTACCCCTATTATTATGCCGATATAATTTATTTTTTTATTCATATTAAACTCCAACCTTTCAGTTCTCTTGCATGACGCACAACGGTTTTGGGCTTGCCGAAGTGTGGGAAATCAGGGTACGTCAGCCCAACCCTTGTACTAAAGCCAAATTGAAATACTGAACTTGAGCCTTCGTTCGTCAGCCCCCATTTTGGCAAACCCATGTTGTAGGCAGTTTTTATTCAGTTTTTTTTACAATAATGTTTCTTCCTCCATTCAGTTTAATTTGAAATGCTTGGATTTTATTGTTGTCAAAAATAAATTGATGGTCAATACCTGGCGCTTGGTACATGAAAAATTCTGTCTCTGATGTAAAATAAATTTTCCATTTCTGTCCAATTAGCTCTAAAAATAAATTGTCCTTGTCTTGTGAAATAATATATTCTCTATCATTAGAAGTATATTTGTCAACATATTTTGATAATCCAACAGTTTCAATTTTTATAACCTTTTTCAATATAGGTGTATAGTAGTTTTTCCATTTATAAACTGTCGCTATACTATTAAGAATTTCATAAAGTATTGTTTTATCTGTAGAATTGCACATTACTACTGCACCATTTCCATTTTCTACACTCC
>Ga0180009_10001770_pt1 | contig 25979 bp, 14 predicted proteins | sample OS_PC_MetaG_FD_123537 | JGI IMG/M metagenome (GOLD analysis project Ga0180009, IMG submission 123537) | Groundwater microbial communities from the Aspo Hard Rock Laboratory (HRL) deep subsurface site, Sweden - OS_PC_MetaG | ecosystem: Environmental > Aquatic > Deep subsurface > Groundwater... | reverse complement strand
GGGACCGGACCGGTGTGCGGCGACGGTCACGTGGTGGGGATCGAGGCTTGTGATGACGGGAACACGGTCGACTGTGATGGATGTCGCGGAGACTGCTCCGCGGTGGAGACCGGCTGCGGCGACGGCTTCCTCTGCGGCGCCGAGCAGTGCGATGACGGCAACGTCGCGGCGGGCGATGGGTGCGGCCCCACTTGCCTGACCGAGGAATGCGGCAACGGGTATCTGGACCCCGGGGAGCTGTGTGACGACGGCAATCAGATCTCCTGCGACGGCTGTGAGGTCAACTGCATGCTCGCTCCCGGCTGCGGCAATGGGGTCACCGAATGCAGCGAAGAGTGTGATGACGGCAACACGGTCGACACTGACGGATGCCTCAGTTCCTGCCTGCTCGCCCGGTGCGGCGACGGGATTGCGCAGGTCGGGGTAGAGGAGTGCGACCAGACCGACTTCATCGGTGAGACCTGCTTTTCCCTTGGGTACGACGGCGGCGACCTGTCCTGTACGGCGAACTGCCACGTGGACCAGGGCGCGTGTGTCGACTGCCCACCGGGGCTGACTTTTTGCGTCGGCGCGGGCGGCTGCGTGGACTTCCAGTCGGACAGTGACTACTGCGGGAGCTGTACCGGGCCCTGTGGCGCGGCCGAGGTGTGCATCGGCGGCCAGTGTGAGCCCGTGGCGCAGCCCTGGACCGCGGTGGGGCAAAACCCCGTGGGCGGCGGGATCCTGTCGGTGCTCGCCCATGACCTGGCCACCGATGGTACGCAGCTCACCGTGGCGCTCGTCGAGGCGGTCGGCGCCGGGAACCGTCGGGTGCGCGTGCTGGACTTCAGCGGCGCCGTGGCGTGGAACGACCTGGCACCGTCTCCCTCTGGCGCCGATTTTCTGGATGAGAGTGTGTCCCTTGCGTACGACGGGGCGACGCCCTTTGTGGCCTTTGGCGGGGGCTCGGTCGGGCCCTGGGGATCGATCCATGTGATGTACTATCAAGCCGGATCTTGGACGGAGGTGGGGGCGCCCGGCTTCCCTTCGGCCTGCGGCATGCACATGTTCATCGACCTGGCGCTGGACGGCTCCACGCCTCATCTCACCAGCATGGGTGCCGGCGGCTGCGGTCTCGGCGTGGACTATGGGTGGTTTGACGGCGTGAATTGGTTGAGCCGCCCGAGCACCACCGGATTCCCGGGGCAGCTCACCATGAACGGCCAGGGCAACCCGGCCATCGTGTACAGCACCGAGCCCCTCATCGGGCTGGTGGACTGGGATTCGATAGACAGCACGACGATCCACTCGGTGAAGCGCTGGGATGGTGGGGGCAACGCCTGGGCCGACGTGGATGGAGAATTGGACCTGAACCTCGCGACGGGCTGGCAGGAGCACATGGCCCTGGCCCTGGATTCATGGTCGGTGCTGTACACGGCCTGGGTGGAGAACGACGGCGGGGCGCCTGCGGCCGACGACATCTACGTCAAGCGCCACGATGCCGTGGCGGGGACGTGGTCCTTGTTGGGTGCCGGAGAGATCAACGGTGCGGGGCGCGCCACCCTGCCCTCCATTGCGATTATCGGCACGACACCCTGGGTGGCCTACGTTGAGCGGTCGAACCTCGGCTTTGACCAGATCCTCGCGCGCCGTTTCGACGCGGTCTCCGCCTCTTGGGAGCTCATCGGCCAGCCCCTCAACGAAGACCTGACCCAGAACGCCACGGCGCCGGTCATCGTCTCGCTGGCCGGTGTGCCCTACGTGGCCTTCCGCGAGGAGGTGGCCGGCGTGGGCAGCGCCCGGCAGCTCTATGTGAAGCGCTTTCCCTAGTCACCAACCCTTCGGAGAGACCCGGCGGCGCGTCTACTCCTCGACCGCGACACCTTCTACCACTACGGTGTCGTCGCTCTCTGGGACTACCGTTCCGTTCCAAAGTGCTCGTGCCATGGGAGAGCCTTTTGTGTTCAGACAAGGTGAGCTCGCCACGGCGCGCGTCAGTGCGATCAGCGGGCTGTCGCGCTCACGGCGATGGTGATTAACGGCCGGCGTCGTCCGGCGCTGACCTCTCTGGTGGCTTACCAGGGCGGCAATCGGTGGCTGGGCGGCTGTTGCAGCGGCTAGCCCGCGAGAAGGGAGGTTCGTTTGGCAGGGCTAGGACTTGCTGCGCCGGCCGGGGAACCACCAGGTGCGGCGACCCACGAGCCGCAGGATCGCCGGCACGAGCATCATGCGCACGAGGGTGGCATCCAGGGCCACGGCGAGCCCAAGAGCAAAGCCCATCTCCTTCATGGGCAGCAGCACCCCGGACACAAAGGCGGCGAAGGTGATCACCATGATCAGCGCGGCGTTGGTGATGATGCCGCCCGTGCGTGAGAGGCCGTGGTGGATGGCCTCCCGGTGAATTTTTTCCTGTCTCTCGGGTGTGGCCTCGAACCCGCCGTTGGCAGTGAAGGATTCCTTGATGCGGGAGACCAGGAACACCTCGTAGTCCATGGACACGCCAAACAGCACGCAGAACAGCACCACCGGCGTGATCAGGCTCAAGGCGCCCTGAGGGCCGCCGTCCACCCCCAGCAGGGACAGCCCGTAGCCCTGCTGGAACACCAGCACGATGATGCCGTAGGTGGTGGCCAGGGAGAGCACGTTCAGAATCACCGCCTTGAAGGGCACCACCAGCGAGCGGAAGAACAGCGCCATCATCAGGAACGCCGCGATGATCACTACGGGCACCAGCGTGGGCAGCGAGCCCACGAGCGTCTTTTTGGTCTCCCAGGTGGTGGCGGGTTGTCCCCCCACGTAGACGCGCATTCCCGGGTCCGCGGCGAAGCGTTTGGGCAGGTCGCGACGCAGGGCGGACACCAGCGCGTCGAGGTTCTTGTCGGTGACCTTGCGAACGTGAATATCGAAAGTCACCATGCGCCGGTTGTCGCTGATGTATCGGCCGGCGAAGCCGTCACCAAAGCCGGCTCCGAGGCGCACTCCGAGCAGGTTCAAGCTCAGCCCCATGAGCAGGTCTGGGCCCCGCAGCACCTCCACGGACTTCATTGCCCGCACTTCTTCGAACCGCTGGACGAGGAACTTCTGCCGCTTGGGGTCGTCCCAGGTGCCGCCGTCCGTGATTTCCGCCACGCAGGTGACCGGGTAGATCTGGCCCTCGCCCGCGATCTCGATGACCCGCTCCACGCCCCGCCGGGCCTCCACGTGGCGGGGAATGATCTCGTGACGCGGGTTCATCACCTGAATTTTGAAGATGTGGGGCGCGAAGAAGATGATGACCGACGAGGCGATGAGCAGCGGGACCCAGGGGCGCTTGATCACGAAGCTTGCCCAGCGCTCCCAGAAGCGGTCCACGGCGGCGTGGCTGGCGGTGAACCAGCGCCAACGAGGCCATTCGAGGGCGGGTTGCCAGTAGGACAGCAGGACGGGCAGCAGGGTAAGGGTGGTGCACAGGGTGAGAAATACGATGATCAGACCCGAGAAGGCCAAAGACAGCGCCAGCCCGAGTTGGGGGATGAAGAGCCCGGAAAAGCCCACCATCACCAGGGTGCCCGATCCGAGGATGGCCTTGCCCGCGGTGCGGCCGGCCGTGACGATGGCGTCGTGTGTCTCGGCGCCCCGCGCGAGCTCCTCTTTGGCGCGGTTGACGTAGAGCAGCGCATAGTCCAACCCCAGGCCGATGCCGCTCATGGTGGCCATGGTGGACGCGAAGAAGGAGAGCTTGATGTACCCCGCGATGACATAAATGATGCTGAGACAGCTGGTCACTGCGATGGCGGCGGTAATGAGGGGCAACACCGACGCCGCGGCGCTGCGGAACATCCACACCAGCAGGATGAGGCTGATGACAAACACCACCAGCTCCGCCCGGGTGGAGTCCCGCTGCACGATGACGCCGAGGTCCACCTCGAAGGCCGAGATGCCCGTGATCAACACCTCCAGACGGGGCAGGGGCAGCGTGGGCTTGAGCCCGGCGATGAGTCGCCGGTATTTCCGCACGCACTCTTCGGCCGTGGAGTAGTCTCCCCGGGCGACCTTCATCTCGATGATCATGGCCTGGGTGAGGCCATCCTTGGACACGAAGAACTCGCGGATGGGGAGCTCGGCGTAGGACGTGAGGCGCGCCGTGCAGGGGTGCTTCTTGAACGCCGCGCCGAGACGGGCAACCGAGGTGAAGACCGGTGTGTCGTCAACGGTCAGCTTGTCATCGTGAAAGGTGATGGTGGCGATGAACTCGGTTTGACGGGAGAACCCCTCGTCCCGCTTCTTCGCCACGGTCGTGGACTGCGCCTTGGAGTGAGTGTCCACGGTAGACTTGAGTCGTCGGTTGACGCCCAGGTAGCCCATGATGAGCAGGGGGGCGGGCAGCAGCCAGAAGATCACCACCAGCATCCGGTGGCGCAAAAGCCAGGCTGTCATTCGGCTGAGAAAGCGATCGATCATGGGGCTGTCAGCTTTGCCGTTGGGTTGAGTAGTTGTTTGAATCTAGGTCGGATGCACACGTTCATTGAGCCCAGAACCGGCGTAAGTATAGCAGAATTGCATTTTGAGATGCATACCCTGTCCGTGGGTTCCCGGGGGTGTGTCTTGACAACCCCGGGGGCACGACTAACCCTGTGCTTCGTGGGACGCACGGAACGACAGACACGAAAAATGGGGCAGAGATGACGGCTGCCGGGAGGGTTGTGCGGAGGTTTCGGGACGCCATGGAGGACGACGGCAGCACCCTGCTGCGGGCGGCTGAGCTGGGAGATGTGGCGGCGGAATTTGCGCATTCGGTGGCGGCGGGTCTGGCCGCGTCGCCGCGTCGCTTGGAGTGCCGCTTCCTGTATGACGCCGTGGGCAGCACGCTCTTTGAGCGCATCTGTGACCAGCCGGAGTATTACCAGACCCGCACGGAGGCGGCGCTGCTGGAGGAGCACGCCAAGGACATCGCTCGTCGCACGGGCCCCGTCACCCTGGTGGAGCTGGGCTCGGGTTCGTCGATCAAGACCGACCACCTGCTGTCCGCGTACCTCGATCACGATCCGGTGGTCACCTATGTGCCCATCGACGTGAGCTTCACCGCCCTGCAGGAGGCCATCGAGCGTTTGGATCGCCACCAGCCCGATGTGCGGGTGGTGGGCGTCAACGGCCGCTATGAGGACGCCTTCCCCCTGCTGGCCTCCGCCGCGCCCAATCTGGTGGTCTTTCTGGGCAGCACCATCGGTAACCTCACCGGCGAGGAGTACCACGCCTTTTGGAGGAAGCTCGAGACCCACCTGGGCCGCGGCGACTATGTGCTCTTGGGAGTGGACCTGATCAAGTCCCCCGACCTGCTCGAGGCGGCGTACAACGACGCCGCGGGCGTGACGGCCCGGTTCACCACCAACCTCTTTGCGCGTATGAACCGTGAGCTGGACGCGGGCTTGAGCATCGAGGGGCTGGCCCATGAGGCACATTGGAGCCCCGACGCCGAACGGATTGAGATCCATGTGCGCTTTCTCGAGCGCCAGGTCCTCCGGGTGGCGCCCTTGGACCGGGAGTTCCTCGTGGAGGCCGGGGAGCGCATTCGCGTGGAGATCAGCCGCAAGTTCAGTCTCGAACGGGTGGCGCGGGAGGTGGCGGACCACGGTTTTGCATTGGAGGCCTCTTACGTGGATGCGCAGGGGTGGTTCGGCCTGCTGCTGTTGCGTCGGGAAGCGAAATGAGCACGGGCGGCCGCGGCGGTGGGCGGCAGCAGTCCGACGTGCTCTGCGGCATCTGCCCCGCTGGATGTTGGGTTCGCGCCACCCTGGAGGAGGGGCGACTGGTGAGCGTGGAGCCCCAGCCTGACCATCCCCTGGGCGCAGTGTGCACCATCGGCAAGCACTCCGCGGAGATTGTCTACGATCCGGACCGACTAAAAACCCCGCTCCGCCGGGTGGGCCCGAAGGGGACCTACGAGTTCGAGCCCATCAGTTGGAACGAAGCGTTCGACACGATCGTTACCAAGCTCGAGGGCCTCAAGGCCGAACATGGCCCGGAGTCCACGGGTATCTATACGGGCCGTGGCAGCTTCGATATGGCGCTTTGCGACCTGTTCCAGCCCGCGGACGTGGCGGTTTCATCGGCCTCCAGCGTGCTGTTCCCCTTTGGCTCTCCCAACACCCTCGGGGTGGGCGCGCTGTGTTATGTGTCCTTCGCCATGATCGCCCCCCACGTGACCTTCGGGGAGATGCTCATCACGTTGGACACCGACCTTGAGCAGGCCGCGCTCATCGTCGTTTGGGGGGCCAACCCGGCCACGGACTCGCCGCCGCTCACCTATCACCAGATGGTTCGCGCGAAAGAGCGTGGGGCCGAGATCGTGGTGATCGATCCCCGGCGCAGCGAGACCGCGCGGCAGCTGGACGCCGAGTGGATCCCTCTGCGGCCTGGCACCGACGGTGCCCTGGCCCTCGGGTTCATTGGGGTGCTGCTCGAAGAGGAACTGTTTGACGAGGGCTTTGCCCGGGACTGGACCGTGGGCTTCGACGAGCTGACCCAGCTCGCCCAGCACTATCGCCCGGAGGTGGTGGCGGACATTACGGGGGTGGATGCCGCGACCATTCGAAGCTTGGCGCGGCGACTCGCCCAGGCCCGCGGCGCCGCGCCCGTGATGTACACCGGGCTGGAGTACTCCGACAGCGGGGTGCAGGCCATCCGCGCGGTGTTCACGCTCTGGGCCCTGGCCGGGCAGCTCGACGTGCCCGGCGGCATGCTCATCCGCATGCGCGAGAACGTGTTCCCCCAACAGCGGGACTATCTACAGCCCAACCCCGATGCGCGCCACGCCCTGGGCCGGGATCGCTTCCCGGTGTACAGCCTATACCGGGGCGAGTCCCATGCCATCTCCCTGCCGGACTCGGTGCTGCGCGGAGAGCCCTACGCCGTGCGCGGGCTCCTGGTGCTCGGCGGCTCCATCATCACCTCCTGGCCCAACCCGGCCCTGTGGCGCGAGACCCTGGGGGCCCTGGACTTCCTGGTGTGTGTGGACCGCTATCACACCGCGGATTCCGCCTACGCCGACATCGTGCTGCCGGCCTGCACGGGCTACGAGATCACATCCTTCATGCGGTACGGGCCGCTCTTCCGCATCCGGGAGCGGGTGGTGGAGCCCCAGGGCGAGGCGCGCAACGATTTCCTGATCCTGGCGGAGCTGGCCCAACGCCTCGGCTACGGTCACCTCTACCCACAAACCGTGGAGGCGGCGCTGGAGCGGGCTCTCGAGGGGACCGGCTTTACGGTGGCCCAGGTGCGCAAAGCCGGGGGGCACGTGACCCTGGAGCCGGTGATGATGCAGTACCGCAAATGGGAGAAGGGAGCGCTGCGTCCGGACGGCGAGCCCGGCTTTGACACCCCCACGGGCAAGTTCGAGATCGCCTCGACGATCCTGGCCGAGCATGGCTACGAGCCCCTGCCGGTGTACACCGAGCCCTCCGAGGGCCCCCTGGTGCGGCCCGACCTGGCCGAGCGCTACCCGTTGATTTTGAATTCGGGTGCGCGCACGTACTACGACTTTCGCAGTCAGCACCACGGCGTGAAGGGGCTGGCCCGGCGCCATCGAGACCCCATCGTGATCATGAACCCCACCGACGCCGCGGCCCGCTCCATCGCCCACGGCGACTGGGCCTGGGTGGAGAGCCCTCGCGGGCGCGTGAAGCTCCGCGCGCAGGTCACCGAGAACATCGTGCAGGGCGCGGTGGATGCCAGCCAGGGCGGGGGGGGGCCGCTGGGCAACAAGGCTTGGCAACAGGCGAACATCAACGAGCTCACGGATCTTGGCAACCACGATCCCATTTCTGGTTTTCCGGTGTACAAGACCCTGCTTTGCGAGGTCACGCGGGCCGGGCAGGGGGAGGCGGCGGCGGGCGGCGCGGAGGACGAGCAAGACACTGCGGACGAGCAGCCCGAGGCCTGCGGCGTGGAGGCGATGGGGACCACCCGGGCGATCACCCCCACGCGCGAGGTGTACCTGGACCACAACGCGACCACGCCGGTGGCTCCAGAGGTGCTCGAGGCCATGTTGCCATTTTTGCAGCAGGACTGCGGCAACCCCTCGAGCATCCACCGTAAGGGCACCCGCGCGCGGGATCCCGTGGAGGCGGCGCGCCGACGGGTGGCCCAGGTGCTCGGCTGCACGGCTCGGCGGTTGGTGTTCACCGGCAGCGGTTCCGAGGCGAACAACCTGGCGTTGCAGGGGGCCCTGGCCGCCGCCGGCCCGGGCACGCACCACCTCGTCACCAGCGCGGTGGAGCACCCGGCCGTGCTGGCTACCTGTCGGGCGCTGGAGGGGCTGGGGCATGCGCTGACGATCCTGCCGGTGGACGCGCAAGGGCGGGTGCGACCCGCACAGGTCGCCGCGGCGCTGCGGCCCGAGACGAAGCTCGTCAGCATCATGCTGGCCAACAACGAGGTGGGCACCGTGCAGCCCATTGCCGAGCTCGCGCGCATCTCCCACGAACACGGGGCGCTGTTTCACACCGACGCCGTGCAGGCCCTCGGCAAGATCCCCGTGGACGTGGAGGACCTGGGCGTGGACCTGCTCACGGTTTCGGCCCACAAGGTGCACGGCCCCAAAGGGGTGGGCGCGCTCTTTGTGCGGCGTGGGGTGTCCCTCGCGCCGCAGGTGCACGGCGGCGGCCAGGAGCATGGGCTGCGATCGGGCACCGAGAACGTGCCGGGCATCGTCGGTTTCGGCAAGGCGGTGGAGTTGGCCCAGCGGTGGCAGAACCAGGGCGGCGCCGCACGGGTGGCGCTCCTGCGGGATCGGCTCGCCGCCGGGTTGGCTGGATTGGTCGACGGGGCGCGGTTGCTCGGCCCGGTGGAGCCTGAGGCACGGCTCCCCAACACCGCGGCCCTGTCCCTGCCGGGGATCCGGGGCGAGTCCCTGGTGCTCAACCTGGACCGATACGGCGTCTATTTTTCTTCGGGCTCGGCCTGCAAGAGCGGCAATCCGGATCCTTCGCATGTGCTGCTCGCCCTGGGCCTCACGGTGGACGAGGCCCACTGCACAGTGCGGCTGTCACTGGGCGCCCACACCACCGACGACGAGGTGGACTATGCCCTCGAGCGGTTCGCGCATGCGCTGTCCGACACTCTGGGCGCCATCCGCTTTGTGCCGTGTCGTTGACCGGGTCTGGGACGCGACGCTATTCACCGTCGTGACGGGTTTCGAGGTGGCGCCAGCGTTGGCTGAGGGCGAGCGCGTTGGGGGAGGTTGTTTCGGGTTTGAAGTTGCTGAGTGCTTCGCCTTGGACCGGCGCCGACTCCGCCTCGGCATCGGGCGCGGCGTCCATGCCGAGGACCTCGCGCAGCTCCATGAGGTCGATCTCTCCGGTGGTGAGCGTCTGGAACACCGACGGGCTGCTCGGCTGGGCGCTCAGCTCCGTCGATCCCCGGAAGACGCCGGTCTGGGCGCCATGGGCGCCCTGCTGTTGCGCTCCTTCGCGTCGGTGTGGCTTCATGCGCTGCTCATCGAGCAGTGTGCGTTCGAGGTCGTCCACGTTGATTTTGACCGTAATGTCGGGCGGCAGCGGCCGCTTAACCGTCACCGCGGTCACGGCCGTCACCGATTTGATGTCGGACATAAGCCTCAGGCTCGAACCCTCGTTGGCCCAGCGCGGCTCCGCAAACGCACTTCGTGTGGACGCTGCTCCGGACGCCGCCTCAGCCTCGGCCTTGGCTTTGGCCTCGGCCCTGGCCATTCTCGAATCCAGGTCGTGCGGATCCAACGGGCCCATGCGTGCGCGAAAGACGGCGGGGTGATCCGGGTTCAGCTCCTGCGCCTCGTCCAGGAGGCCTGTGGCCCGGTTCGGCTCACGATCCGCGATACGTTGCGCGTGATCCACAATGAGGGCCACGGCATCATCGACGGAACCCAGCTTGAGATAGGCGGTCTTGAGTTGCTCGAAGACTTCCTCATGGGTCGCGTCGAGCACCCGCGCCTGGTGTAACGCGTCGGCGGCGCCGTCGAACAGGCCGATCTTCGTGTACCCGGCCGCTTCCTTCAAGAGCGTGGCCACTTCCAGCAGCGTACCTTCCTCCAGCTGCGTACTGCTCTCGTCGAAGGCCTCGTCGGTGGCCTCGTCGCGGACCGGCTGCACGGCCGGCTTCACGGTCGGCGGAGTCGAGGGTGAGCCCAGGGCGAGCAGCCGTTGGCAGGTGAGCGCATGCTGCTCCGCGTCGCCCTGGTCCAGGTGCAAATCGGCGAGGAGGCGCAGCACGTTGACCGCCTTGTCGAGATCCCGTATTTGGAGAAAGGCATCCACGAGCAGGTTCAGCGTCTCTACATCCCGGGGATTGGCGTTGATGCACCGGTGCAGGTTGGCCAATGCAGGCGCTACGTCTCCGCGGTCGAGATACTGCGCCCCGAGCTCGCGGACCAGCAACAGATTGTCCGGCGTCAGGCCCGAGAGTCGCTCTGCGACCCGGATGTACTCCGGGGTGCGCCCACTGTCGCGGAGCAGAGCCATGGCTGTCGTGAACGCGGAAACGGCCCGCTCGAGGTTCCCGGCCGACACGGCCGTTTCGGCCAGGCGAATCCACAGGGCCACGTTGTCGGCCGCCAACTCGGTCATGGCCACGAGAACCTGCACGGCGTCGGCCAGCCGCTCCTCGCGCAACAGGAGGGCCAGGGCCTGGCGGTAGTGCTGCCAGCTCTCGGTGGGACGGTTCTGCTTGAGCTGCAGCTCCGCCAGCTTTAGATGGACCCCCGTATCCCAGGGGCAGGGCGCAAGCACCTGGCGAAATACAGCGATCGCTTTCGCGGTTTTCCCGTGGCTGTCGTAGTAGTTGCCCAACTTACGGTAGATGGCGGCCGCCTCATCGAAGTTGCCTCGTTTTCCCTCGAGGTATCCGATGGTCAGCCAGTGCTTTATTTTGTGCGGCTCGAGCCGGGCCAGCTCGCGGTACGCCGCCACGGCCTTGTCCGTGCGTCCCTTCTCGGAGTGGCGCTGAGCCGCTTCCAGGAGTCGCTCGAGCTCCCTTTTCATCTTGCTGGAGGACGAAGCCATGCGGGCCCTATAGTAAGCGATTCCGGAGAAGGACGAAACCACCTCGGCCGCTCCGGTTCAAGTGCGGTATCTGGCGAGACGTCTGGTCGAACCATGGGACTGTGCAGTGTACTTTCGTTCGGATCGAGGGTCCGGTCGATGCAGAACGATCAATGTGCTGTCCCCTGCCGTCGAGCCACAGCGCCCATGGTCCATGGGGTAGAATGTGCGCACCACGACACGGTTTTGTCTGACGCCTTCGTTGTCAAGACCCCAGCGGCATCACGGATTGCCTTTCCCCACCCCCGGTGATACATCACGGAGGCAACTGCCCCGCTCACTGGCGCCTGTGCTGTCGCTCCGGAGGTCCGCCGGGACGTTTCATGTCACTGCTGCTGCTTGTACTCTCCATCGGTGGTTTGATCGCGGGGCCCGCGCTGTATGCCCTGGCGAGCCGCCGCCGCTTGGTGCTGGATTTCCTGGACGGCTTTGTGCTCGTGGCCATCTGCGGGCTGCTTTTTGTCACGGTGCTCCCGCACTCCATCCATGAGCTGGGTTGGCGTGCGGTCATCGCCGCTCTGGCGGGAGTGCTGTTCCCGTTGCTCTTTGAGCGTTCGGGTGACGACCATGGGCGCCGCGCCGTGCTGCCCATTCTTATCCCGGCGGTCATTGGCCTCGTCGCCCACGCTACCCTCGACGGAGTGATGCTCTCCCAGGCCGGCGGTCACGCCCATGGTGGGGAGCACGGCCATGATGCTGGCAACATGGCCCTCGGCGTCGCGGTGGTGCTGCACCGGTTGCCCGTGGGCATTGTGTTGTGGTCCGTTACCCGTCGCACCTTCGGCACCGGTTATGCCATCGCCGTGCTCGCCGGCATCGCCGTGTTTACCGGCGTGGGTTTCACCGTGGCCCACCCCCTCGCCGGTGAGTCCCTGTCGCTGCTGCAAGCCTTCATGGCTGGCGCCCTGCTCCACGTGGTCATCCACCGCCCGGAGCTGGAACCGGGACCGGGGCAGGGGCAGGGGCACGCACCGGATCACCGCCCCGAGGGATCTGGCAGTTACGCGCTCGGATTTGGCGCCGTGAGCCGATGGCCCTGGGCGGAGGTGGCCGGTGGTCTGGTGGCCGGCGCGACTCTTTTTCTCCTGCCCCATTCACACACGCCGGTGGACTGGGCCACCTACGGCAGACGCATGATGTCGGTGGCGCTTCAGGGCGCTCCTGTGCTGCTCGTGGGCTACCTGGTCGCCGGGTTTGTGGTCGCGCTGCTCCCGCAGCGCCCCCTGTCCTGGCTCGGTCGCGGCTCCACGGCGGGGCAGGCCTTGCGTGGCATCGCCGCCGGTGCGCCGTTGCCCCTGTGCTCCTGCGGCATCGCCCCGGTCTACCGCGGCCTCATCCAGAGCGGCGTGCCCGCCACCGCCGCGCTGGCGCTGCTCATGGCCACACCGGAAATCGGGGTGGAGTCCATCCTGCTCACGTGGGTGCTGCTCGGTGCGCCGCTCACGGCGGCCCGACTCGTGGCCGCCGGCGTGCTGGCGTTGCTCATCGGCTGGCTCGTGGGCCGCCTCGTCAAGGGTGTGGCCGCGGGGGATCGAATCCCAATGCCCGAGGATCCCCGGCCCCCGCTGTCCGTGCGTCTGAAGCGGGCGATCCCCTACGGTTTTGGAGACGTGGTTCACGACACCGCACCGTGGCTCCTGCTCGGCTTGGCCGCCGCCGCCGCCGCGCCCTGGCTCCGCACTCTGGGCACATTCTCCTCCTGGCCCGCTGGCCTGGACGTCGTCGTGTTCGCGCTGCTGGGAATCGCGTTGTATGTGTGCGCTTCGGCCGCCACCCCCATCGCCGCGATGATGATCCTCCTGGGGGTCAGTCCGGGCGCCGCCTTGGCGTTCCTGCTGGCCGGTCCGGCCACCAATGTCAGTACCTTCCGGGTGCTCACCGAGCTGCATTCCCGCCGGGTGGCTCTGATCGTGGCCGCCTCGGTGCTCACGGCGGCCATTGCCCTGGGCTTGGGCCTCAACCAGCTTCTCCCCAGCTCGCTGCACACTGTCATCGCCCCCCGGATTGGCGCCGCGCACCCGTGGTATCAGTGGGTGAGCCTCGGCCTGCTCACTCTGGCTTTTTTGTTGGCTATCCTCCAGTTGGGTCCCCGCCACCTGGTGGACACGGTGCTACACCTGGGCCGTCCGGACCACCACCACGATCAGGACCAACCCCACCACGGCCACGCCCACTACTGCTGCAGTCCCGAAGACGGAGCCGGCTCCGAGCACGAGCACGAGTCCGAGCATGAGCATGAGCACACGCATGAGCACACGCACTAGTACACGCACTAGCACACGCACTAGCACTAGCACTAGCACGAGCACGAGCACGCGCTAGTGCGCACGGGTGTCTTGTGTGTGGCTGGGCGGACGTGTAGGATCGGTTTGCGGGAATCGTGGCAACGACTGACCGATGGGGTGATCATGCAAGACCTTCGACTTGGCGACTTTCGGATGGGGGGGGCGATGCTCGTGCTGCTGGCCCTGGGAGGCTTTGCGGCGTGCGGACCACGGTCCGACGACGGGCAGAATGACGGAGGCAGCTCAGACGGGAGCGTGGCCGACGGGCACGTCTGGTGGGATGGCGGTGTGGGCTCCGACGGCGGAAACCCCTGCGAGCCACCGGACATGTTGATCGTGCTGGATCGCACCATGAGCATGCATCGGCAACCCAATGGGGATCCGGCGCCCCAGGGGAGCCATGAGCTGTCCAAATGGGTGTTGGCCATCGACGCCATCGAGGTGGTCACCGCGGCCTATGATCTGCGGATCCGATTCGGGCTGGAGCTGTTCCCGCGGGATCCGGCGGACGGCTCTTGTGTGACGCTAACTGAGCGGATCGCCGGGACCACGGCCACCAACGTGATTTGCGAGGAGGGCGAGGTGCTGGTGTCGCCCGGCGTGGGTACGAGCGGGGCCATCGACACCGCCATGGATCCCGAGGTGACGCTATTGTGTGGATCCACGCCCATCGGAGCGGGGCTGGACACGGCGCTGGTGCATTTGTCCGGGGTCGCGGATCCCATTCGGGATCAGTACGCGCTGCTGGTCACTGATGGACAGGACACCTGCACCACCCCGGACCCCGTGGAGCGGGTGCAGGCGCTGGCCGCGGCGGGGGTGTCCACCTACGTGGTAGGCTTTGACGCCTCGGGCACGGGGGTGGATCCCGTGACCCTGAACAACATGGCCTGCGCCGGCATGACCGCGCCGGACCACGCCCAGACCTGTGTGGACCAGGGCGGTGGCGCCTATGTGGCCGTGGATCCCACAGGGGCGCCTTTATTTCTGAGCGCCTCGGACGGGGCGGAGCTCGCGGCTCAGTTGGATACGGTGGCCAGCGCTGTTGGTTGTGTTGTTGAATAGATTCAGGTGAGAGAATGGGTTAGGTGCTTGTAGGAGGTATGTCTTGGCGGTCTTTGATCACAGGTTGGACACGCGGGTGCCCACGAATGCTCGGGGCCCAGAACCCGACGGAGGACATTCAGCGTCGGAGCGGTTACTATCCCGCTGTGTGAGCTAGCGGGAGGAGAGACCATGACGTCGACTCAGCAACCTCAGCTCCCGTTGGATTTCGGAGCCTATCGACTGGAGCTGGCCCTCGACGAGGGCCGTTCGGGCCAGGCGTACCGGGCGACAAGAACCGGGTGTCTCGGCGCCTTCGCGCGGCCTTTCGTGGTCAAGAAGATCCGCCGTGGCTTCACCCAGTCGGCGGCGTTTACCAAGTCGTTGATCGAGAGTGTGGGTCGCGCCAGCGCGCTGAGCCACTCCACGGTGGTCACCGTCGAAGATCTGGGCGTGCTGGAGGGGCAGTACTTCCTCGCATCGGAGTTCATCGCGGGGACCTCTCTGGCCACCGTATGCGCCGCGGCGAAGTCGTACCAGGCGCCCTTCCCCGCGCTGCAAGCCGCCCTCATCGGGGCCCAGGTGGCCACTGCGTTGGATCAGGCCCAGGAGCTGGATGGCCCCCTCGCCCACGGGCACCTCACGCCCTGGAACATCCAGCTGACGCCGGACGGCGAGGTGCGCGTTACGGACTTTGGTCTGTCCGAGGCCTTGACGCGGCTGCCCACGGGCATGGTAGCGCGCGCGCCGAAGGACCTGCGCTACCTGGCTCCGGAGCAAAGCGCAGCGCCGTTGGTCAGCGCCCCGTCGGATCTGTACAGCCTGGGGCTGATCCTGTACGAGCTGCTGGCCGCCAGTCACCCCTACGATTTTGCGGCCGCTGTGTCCCCCGCGGAGCTGGTGCGGCGTGGGGTGCCGCGCCCCATCGGTGAGGTGGTGGAGGTGCCCGCGGATCTGAGTGCGCTGCTGGACCGGCTGCTGGTGGTGGATCCGATGCAGCGCCTCGGCAGCGCCAGGGAGCTGCTGGAGGAGCTGAGCGGCTTCCTGGATCGCCACCAGCTGCCCCGGGCGGATCCGACCTTGCGGCAGATCGTGTGGGAGCTGCGTGGTCAGCAAGCACACGCGACCCGGGCCGCAGACGGAGCGGCGGCGACTGCGAAGCCGACCCGTGAGCACGCGCCCACCGCGGCCCAGACCGCCTTGCAAAAGCCCCTAGGCGAGACCCGGCACATCCTGGTGGTGGACGACAGCAAAACCATCCAACAGGCCTTTCGGATCACTTTTGCCCAGCAGAACGTGGATCTGTTGGTGGCCAGCGACGGCGAAGAGGCCCTCAAGCTCGCCAACCAGCACCGGCCGCAGCTCATCTTCGTGGACCACCAGCTGCGCCAGGGCCCCAGCGGTTATGAGATGCTGGACACCTTCAAAAGCGATCCCCGGTTGACGTACATCCCGGTGGTGCTCTGCTTCAGCCACGCCCAGGGTTTTGATCGCGAGCGCGGCGCCAAGGCCAACGCCCGGGTAGCCAAGCCCTTCGAGACCCAGGAAATCCTCGACCTGACCGTGAAGCTGCTCAAGGGCAAGGCGAGCGAAGGGCCAGGGGCACGGTAGGCGTACGTTGGGCGCGGGCCAAGCCCGGCGTCTCATCCGTCCTTGCTGAGGATCTCCCAGGTCTTGCCGATGCCGCGAATGCGGTGCATTTTGCCGGTCTCCACCGTGCCGCGGACCATGCTGTAGGTGGGCTCGTCCACCAGGATCGGGGCTTCGGGGCCCGCCTCGTACGCGAGGTACGCCGCGATCTCCAGGGGGGTTCCCAGCACGGTTGCGTCGGTGGGGTCGCCGCGCACCTGGCCCACCAGGGCCTGGCCGCAGGAGATGCCCGCGTGGGCGTCGAGGCCGTCGGCCGAGAGGCGTCGGATGCGCATCCGCAGCATGGTGGCGGCCTTCACAGCCTTTTCGGCGGCGGCGGCGTCGCCCCGCGGGTACCCAAAGACCGCGAAGACCCGGTCACCCACAGTGGCGTCCACCCGTCCCCCCAGGCTGTTGACGATCTCGTTGGACGCGGTGAGGAAGGTCTCAAGCAGCTCGGCGGCCTCTTCGGGCAGGCGCTCGTCGGGCTCAAGGCCGGCGAGGGCCACGCAGAGCACGGCGATCTCCCGGCGTACCAGGGTGGAGCTGTCCCCTTCGGCCGGGGCCAGGGAGCTGCGGATTCGCTGGAGGCGGCTGGCCACCTCCACCATCCAGGGCCGGTTCTCTTTGTCCTTCTCCAGGGTGTCTGCCACCAGGAGTACCAGCCCGTCGGGCAAGCCCGGGCGGCGCATGGACATGGAGTCCGGCGTGTCGGACACGTGGCTCTTCAGGATCTGCCGCGGGTCCGCGTCATCGAAGGGCACGTCCCCGGTGAACAGCTCGTAGAGCGTCACGCCAAAGGAGTACACGTCCGAGGCCGGATCCAGATGCCCTCCCGTGGCCTGCTCGGGGCTCATGTAACACGGGGTGCCGAGGATCATGTCGGACTCTTCCCGTTCCTCGGTGCCGCGCTGGGCGAGGCCGAAGTCGATGAGCTTCGGCGTGCCGTCGTGCGTTACCATGACGTTCTCGCTCTTGACGTCCAGATGCACCATCTGGTGGCGGTGCACGTGGTGCAACCCCTGGGCCGCGGCGATGGCAATGTCCAACCCGAGCTTGAGGGGCATGCCGTCTTCGGGGATGACGTCGATGAGGGCTTCCCCGTCCACGTACTCCATGACCAGACAGGGGGCGGACTCCGAGTCGAGAAACTCGAAGGCCTGGACCACGTGTGGGTGCGGCGGCAGGGCGGCCAGGGCCTTGCCCTCCTGCGAAAACATGTTGCGGAGGGACAGCTGCTGGCAGATGGCGGGTTTCATCACCTTGAGGGTGACGTTGCGGTCCAGGTCGGGATCCCGAGCGCGGTAGGTGAAGGCCATGCCGCCCTCCCCCAGGAGCCCCTCGATGCGGAATCGGTCCACGAATAGGGGATGGTCAGGCTCCTGCAGGGATCGAATACGCCGCTCTTCCACCAGCTCGGACCAGGTCCGCAACAGCGCGCTGAGCAGATCCCCCAGGCAGCCCGGCATGGCGTCGGCCACGAGGGCGGCGAAGTCATTGAGCTCCTCGACAGCATGCTCCATGGCCCTGGCGCGGGCGTGGCGGTCCTCCGCACCGGCTCCGGCGCCGCGGCGGACCGCATCGCCCACGTCCTCGGCCGCCACGATGGCGCCCGCCTCGAAGGACGCGCTTTCCAGGGCCGCGTGGCTTACGGCCTGCTCGGCCTGCAGGGAGATCCCGCCGTCAGTCGCGCCGATGGCACGAAGGGCCACGATGCGTGCCGGCTCTGCCCGTTCGTGGGCGATGCGGTGCAGGGCGGCAATATCCCGGGCCAGCACGACCAGCAGGGTCTCGGGGGCCACGTCCAGGGAGCGGCGCACGGGCGTCATGAAGGAAATGAGCCGCTCGTGACCCGTGGCGGTGCGCACGTGCCGGCGCAGCTCCACGGCGGTGTCCCGCAGGCGCCCGGTGGTGAAGGCGGTCTTGTCGATGAGTAGCGTGAGCAGCTCGTCGACGGACTGCAGCAGCCCACCGAGCCGGTCGTCAGCAGGGGCGTCGTCCTTCGGAACCCGATCCAGGACGGCGACCAGCTGTTTCAGGAGCGCCCGGGCGCCCTCGTGGCTGACCAGCGCCGGCAGGCGGGCCACGGAGGAGGCCGCGGGTGCCAAAAGCAGGATCGAGAGGAGCGCATCCCCGCCACCCGGCAGAGACTGGGACAGCAGCGCGTTCAGCCCGATGACCAGGCCCTGGGTCGCGGCCGCGTCGGAGGCCGGGTTGCGAGCCCAGCCGCTGAGGAACTCCGGGAACCCCACCAGCTGGTGAAAGCCCGCCGTGCGCGGGTTGGCCGGTCGACCCACGGGGTAGTCCGGGACGGCGCTGGTGATGAGGTACGCCAGATCCATGGCGTGCTCGCGCCAGGCCTCCGGGCGCTCGTTGTCCCCCGCGTGGCGATGGATCAGCGCCCGCAGCTCGGCGCGTAGTCGGGTGAGCTGGCGCTCGTACCGGTCCACGTCGTGCGCCTCGTCCGGTGCAGCGGTGGTTACCACCGCGGTGACCAGGTCCTCCCGGAAGAGCACGGCCGTCAGGTCCGACAAGCCGTGCATCCGTCCACCCAGGACCAGAGTGTCGTCGGAAAAAAGGGGCGCGTCGGCCTCCTCCAGGCGCTCCCGCAGGGTGGCGATGATTGCGGCCGCCTCGGACAGGACCTTGCCCGGCGAGTCCGCGCGGAGGGTCATGCGAACCAGGTTCCGGGCCCGCAGTACCAGGCTGGTGCCTGGTTTGCCGCCTTTGACCAGCAGCAGGGCCTCGCGCCCGGTCAGGGTGTGCGCCCAGTGGGCCGCTGTCAGCTGCTCGGGGGCGCCGAAGGCGTGATCGACGCGTCGTAGGAGCTCGGGGTCTGCGGGGGTGCCCTCGTCCGCCAATCGCAGGTGCGCCAGTTGTCGGCCCAGGGCGGCGAGCGCGGCGTCGTCCCCGTGCTTGATGATGGCGTAGGCCACCTGGGCGGCGCCCTCCAGCGAGTGGACGGTCAGATCGCCGTAGGCCCGGGCCAGGGCCACCCACCAGAGGCTTGGGGCCGCGCCGCCGATGCTCGCGACGCCAGGCTCACAGAGCTCGTCCACCAGGGAGGCGCCCCACTCGCGATCCACGTCCATGAACTCGCCAACACCCGCGGCGAGCCGGGGCTGGAACAGATCTACGGCGGGGTCCCAGGACGCGGGCTCCCAGAGATCATCCAGGTCGGCGTACGGCGAGAGGCGGGCCAGCGCGCGGGCCGCTTCGGTCCACACCAGGGGTTCGGGATCGGTCAAGAGCCCGCGCGCCACGGCCACGGCCTGGGCCACCCGATCCTCGGAGAGCAGGTCCGCGCAGCGCGTCAGGTGTACCAGCATCCGTGCCGCGCGCAGACGGTGACGGAGGGGACCCCGGGCCGCGGTCACCACCAGGGTTTGCCAGCGGTCTTCCTCGCCCACGAGCCACAGACCCAAGGCCGCGCTCACCTCGTTGCTGAGTCGGCCGCAGGCCAGGTGCAGGTCGAGGCGTCGGAAAAAACGGCGGTCTTCGGTGCGGGGGCCCACCGTGGCCAGCAGGCTGTTCAGGGCGATCTGCGCGGTGTCACGCTCGGCGGTCAAGAACAGCCGGCGGAGCTGGGCTACGACGCCGGCGGAGGTGGGCAGATCGGCGTGCTCGGCCAGCATGCCGAAGAGGCGCGCAAATCCCAGGGCGTCGGCCGAGCCGGCCTGGCGGGCCGCGTCCACCCAGAGGGGCACCAGTGCGGCCAGCTCGTCCGTCGGCAAATCCACGAGACGGCGGTCCGTACGCCGGGCCGCGGAGAGAACCGATGGTAGCAGCTGCCTTTGGGCTTCAATGAACTCGCCGATGAGCGCGGCGCTCGAGGCTACGTCCTCCGGGGCCTCACTCCCGCCCAGGATCTCCCGGAGCGCTTCGGAGGGGAGGTCGTCGCCTGTGAGGGCGCGACGGATGGCACCCTGGAGCGTGGTGGCCTGGGCCGCGTTCAGCGACGCGGACAGATTGGACACGCGATCGGCCAACCGTGCCAGGCTCTTGAGACTGTGCTCGCTCAAAGTCGGTCCTTTCACCAAAATGGGCCGGGCCCCGCAGCTACCCCAGGAAATCAGATACACTGCCGGGGAGCAAGTTGGAATCCACCCTGCCGCACTCCGATACTAGCGCGATGCGGTTACGTATGTTAGATATTGCACCATCTCTCGGGACCGCCCGACCCGTCGCCTGGCGCTGACGAGGCTTGAAGTTTCAGGTAGGTAGGATGGCAGAAGAAATCATTGATCTGACCTCGGGGCTCTATCGCTTCCTCATCGCGGGGGAGGCCACGGTGCTGGCGGGCAAACGCGCTGCCGAAGAGGCCCGGGCACGGTTCCTGGTCCACGCCAGTCATCTCTCCCAACGTTTTCAGGAGGCCCGGCGTGATGCCGGTGAGCGGCTCTCCATCCGGTTCGACGAGATCTCGGCCAGCCTGGGTCGCATCGCCACGGAGCTGGACGCCCGCCGCACCCGCACCGGCACGTTGACCGAAACCTGGAAGAGCCTGGGACAGCAGTACGAAGCCTTGCTCGATCACCTGCGCAAACGGCGCCTGGAGGTGCCCGCGGGTGTACAGCTGGAGCACATCAAGCCCCGCAACTACTCGCGAAACCTGTTCCACGTGTCCATGGGCCTGATCGCCATCCTGGTGTACGAGTTGGTGTTGACCCGGGGGTCCATGATCGTGTTGGGCTCGTCCCTGCTGGGTCTGTTCATCTTCATGGACATCCTCCGGCGGCGCTCGGCCTATTGGAACGAGCACTTCGTGCAACGTATGTTCGGCCTCATCTCGCGCCCTGGCGAGGCCTATCGCATCCCGTCGGCCACCTGGTACACCGCCGCGCTGCTGGTGGGCGCCATTCTTTTCCCCAAGCATGCCGTGGAGCTAGGCGCGCTGGTGCTGTGCGTGGGCGACCCGGCGGCCTCCCTCGCCGGCAAGCGCTGGGGCAGCCATAAGCTCCTGGGTCAAAAGAGCTGGGCCGGCTCCGGTGCGTTCGTGCTGTTCTCCTTCGCCGCCGCCACGACCTTCCTGTGGCTGGTGGTGCCCGGCGTGGGCTTGGCGCGGGCGGCCATCATCGGCACCGTGCTCGCGCTGTTCGGCGCCCTGACCGAGCTCCTCTCCCGACGCGTCGACGACAACTTCTCCATCCCCCTGGCCGTGGGCCTCATGGCCACCTTCCTGATCTGATCTGATCCGATCCGAGCCGAGTCGAGCCGAACGTTGATGTTGGCCAAACCCACGCGGCCCTGTAATGCTCAATGACGGCTATACCTACCGCGAGTTGATTCGTCGCGGCTTAGATGGGCAGCGACTCGATCGCTACTTGAGTGGGAGGTATGCCCACTCGTCGCTGGCACAATGGTGCGAGCACATTGCCGGCGGGTTGGTTCTTCTGGATGGCGTTGCGGCTGGGAAGGATGCCCTGCTGGTAGCTGGACAAAGCTTGCAGTGGTGTCGGCCGCCCTGGGAGGAGCCAGCCGCTCCGTTGAGCCTGCCGGTTCTGTACGACAAGGGCGCGGTGCTTGTTGTGGCCAAGCCGCCGGGTTTGCCGACCTTGCCCGGTGGCGGATATCTACAGCACACGCTGCTGCATCAACTTCGCAAAATAGATGTCGATGCGTCGCCGATGCACCGACTGGGTCGCTGGACCTCGGGCGCGGTGTTGTGCACCCGCACCCCAGCCGCCGGCGCACACATTGCCGCTCAATTCGCCGCGCGTTCCGTCGACAAGCGCTACCGTGCCCTGGCTTCGGCTTGCCCAGAGCTGGACCGATTCGAAATCCGTGTACCGATCGGCCCCGTGCCCTACCCACCACTCGGCACCTTGCACGCCGCACACCCCCACGGTCGGCCGTCCTCCTCCACGGTAACCGTCGTGGAACGCAGAGAAGATTGTTTTGTGGGTGATGTCACGATCGCCACGGGCCGTCCCCACCAGATTCGCATTCATCTCGCCGCCGTGGGGCATCCGCTGGTCGGCGATCCCCTGTACCTGTCGGGCGGTCTGCCGGCGCGGGACGGAACCGCGCTGCCGGGGGATCCCGGGTACCACCTGCACTCCGCGGAGATTGGATTTGATGATCCCGAGACCGGTGAACGGGTGATCGTCGAGGCGCCGATACCGGAGGGCCCCCTTATGCTTTTGGAGTAGGCGGCTCCGAGATTTGCGGGCGCCTGCAATTGACGACGGGACAGGGTGCGGCTAGCGTATCGCCATGGCTGGCAACCGAATGGCCGTGGTGTCGCTTTCCTTCTCTTTGCTGCTCGTGGCAGCCTGTTCGCAGCCCGGAGGCCAGTCGGGTACGCAATCGGTTGCGAAGAGATCTGGGTGGACGGTCGCGGGTTTGACGGCAACGATCTTCCCATCCCCCGCTGGTCTTTGCCCGGCCCGGATCAGCTGTGATAATATGCGGGATGCACTCACGCGAGGAATCTCGAAGCATCGGCGTTCACCCGCGGGCCACGGCCGCGGTGAGCTTGGCGCTCGGCCTGCTGATGACAGCGCCGGCCATGGCCCAGACCGTCCCGCCCCCGGCGGGTGACGATGTGGTCGTCCAGCCAGATCCCCTCCCGCCAACACGGACACGGAGATACCGCCCGCACAGGCGCATCCGGCGTTCCCTTCGCGGTCGCTACCGCCGCGGTCCCGGTCATTACCGGTATCGCCGCGCCCCGGTGGAAAAGGTCGCGCCCAAGAACTACGCCTATCGGCCCTTCGAGCTGTCGCTCTTCTACCCGGTGTGTATCTTCCACCCCAGGCACAAGGTGATTATTGGCCTGAGCCTGAACATCCTGCACGGCCGCTCCACCTCCGCGTATGGCTTGGAGATCGGGGGCATCGTCAACCACGAAATTGAAAATTTCGGCGGCATCCAGCTCGCCGGCATCGTGAACTACGTCTCAGGCACCGCCGCCGGCATCCAGCTCGCCGGCATCGTGAACTTCGTGCGCCGAGACGTCTACGGCCTCCAACTCTCGCTGGTGAACTGGGTGGGCGGGAGCTGCTATGGCCTCTGCATATCGCCCGCGCTCAACCTGCACGGCGGCGTGGGCGGTATCCTGCTGTCGTCCATGAATTGGGTGGGGAAAAAGGGCGGTGGCGGCCTCCTGCTCGGGGGCGTCAATCTCGTGGAGGGCAACTTCAAGGGTATCCAGATCAGCCCCATCGTCAACGTGAACTACCGCCACTTCACGGGTCTCCAGATTTCGCTTATGAACTTCAACAACCGCAAGAGCGTGCGCATCGGCTGCTCGGGGAACTACTGCACCAACCGGGTCACGACGTTTTTCGCCGACATGAATGGTCTGCAACTCTCGCTCGCGAACATGGCCTACAACATTTACGGGGTCCAACTGTCAGGCATCCTGAACGTTGCCTTCAACAAGATGCACGGCTGGCAGCTTTCTCCTCTGTTCAATATGGCCGGCCCCGTCCGGGGAGTGCAGATCTCCGCCGTAAACTACGCCACCCACCTTCGGGGCCTGCAGATCGGGCTCATCAACATCACTGGTCGGCTCAGCGGCGTTCAGCTCGGCGCGATCAACATTGCCTACAAAAACAAGTTCCCCTTCATGGTCGGAGTGCTCGTCGGGGCCAACTGAACGCGCGATATCAGGCGGGCTGCGCGGTGTGGCGGCGGAGGATCTTCCGGAGCATCTCCACGAGGCCGCCCACGAGGCGGTAGATGTAGTCGGCGGACAGGTTGCGCTCGGCGGTGCGATCAAAAAAGAGTGTGAGCTTGGAGCCGAAAGTGTCCTCGGCCGGCCAGTAGGAGACCAGGATCGGCAGCTTCGGCAGCGGGTGGATCACCCGCGCATTGGGGGCGAAGCTGCCGTCCCCGGGATCCGTCAGGGGCTGGCCACCGAAGATTTGCAGCAGATCCAAAAAGAGCAGTGGATCCACATCGGCGATGCGGCGGAGCTCAGCCTCGCAGCGGTGGTCAAAAAACAGGATCCAATCCTGGGCGTGGCGCAGTTCCCGGAACAGCACCCACTCACCGGTGGGCTCGGCGCCGGCGCCGTCGAGCACGTAGCTCAGCAGTGGCGCATGGACCCAGGGGTTCACATGACACTGGGAGTATAGCTGCCCAGCGCTGTCGAGCTCAAAAATGCGGCCGAGGCAGCGGATGGCCAACCGGGACTCCTTGAGCTCGCCTCCCAGCCGGGTGGCGGCGTCGCCCAGATTCACTTCGGACGTGCGAGCCATGAGCGCGGTCATGAGCTCCCTGCCATAGCTTTCGGCCGGCAGCGGTTCGGAGCGCGGCGCGTCCATCTCGGCGCCGAACTGCGCCTGGAGGGAGGCGAAGGCCTCGGGCGTGAGACGTGGGCAATCCCTGAGCTGTCGCTCCCCGCGCACCACCGCGGCGGCGAAGGCCATGCACGTGGGCAGCCTGCACTCCCGGCAATTGGAGCGCTCCAGGTGTCGGAGGAGGTCCACCGCGCTGGGACGTCGTGGGTTCACCTGCCCATGGTACCATTGAACGCCGGAGGCGGAAGTCACGTCCCCTCCATTGATACTCGGCTGGTCTTCGTGGCGGTTTACGTCACGGGATGTGCGCCGTGCGCGGGTCGCACATCAGGGTCTGGAAGGTGGACAGCTGGGCGCCCACGAGCTCCCAGCTGCCTGTGGGGGCGTTCTGATCGGAGTCGAAGGCGCTCAGGCCCACCAATGCTCGGGGTCGCGGCCCGACGCCGGGTCCCAGGTCCAGGTCATCAGGATGGGCAAAGGGGCGACGTTGTTCACACCGAGGGCGGTCATGCGCGCACGGATCTGCGCATTCATGGCCACATGTCCCGCCGGGCCCGCGGGATCATCGGGCTCGTTGACGCCGCCGCCGCCCTCGGGCTCGTGATGAATGGTGAGCCACACCGGGCCGTTTTCTGCAACGTTCTGAAATAACACGATTGTCATTGAATGGAACCTGGTCCAATCAGGGAGATGTCCGGGAAAAACACCGTGTAAGAAAGATTGCTACGCGATTATTACTGAGATTGGGGGTCGCGTCGGGCGCTTGGATCTGGCACAGGTATAGCGTCCAACACTGAGAAAACATGCTCAACGATCGGCCTCATCATCCCTCGCGTCGCTGCCGGGTGCAGTGTTGGCTGCGGGTCGCTCTGGTGGCGGCGACGCTGGGCATCACTTACGGCGGGTGTCGTCCCCCCAACGCCGGGAAAGGCCGCGTGGTCGGAGAGCTCCGGGACGTGTGCCGCAGCGGAGAAGCGAAGATCTGCTTCGCCCTGGGCTGGATGCACCTGGACGGCAAGGTGGGGCGGAAGTCGCCGCTGTTGGCGTTTCGCTACTGGAATCTGTCCTGCCACCTGGGATACGGGCCGGCCTGCGACATGGTGTGGGAGCTCCGCGGTCTGCGGAGCATGCATGGCCGAAAGGATCGAAGCGACCTGTCCGGCCGAGGCCCCCAAAATGGCATGGCAGGTCAGGCGGAATTCCCCCCCGGGGTTGATTGATCGACTTGCGTAGTGGCGTCGTGGCGAATTGCCGCTGGTGTGGCAGAAGATCAGGGCCGGCGGCGTTCCCGTCGGTGCAGCGTGGAGACATCAATGCCGAGCAGCTTGGCCGCGCGTGTCTTGTTGCCGGCGCAGCGTTCCACCACCCAGTCGATATAGGTGCTCTCGAGGTCCTTGAGCGTGAGGATCTCGCCATCGGGTGCCAGGAACGACTCGTGGGGCGCTGCCGTCAGCGGCTCGGAGGTCGCGACATGAGCCGGCTGAACGCGTTCAGGCGGGGGCCCGGCCGAGGGGCCGTTCAGGCTGACGGCCAGGTCACCCGGCGTCACCGTCTCGGTGGTGGCCAACAGCACTGCGCGGCGGATGGCGTTGTCGAGCTCGCGCACGTTTCCCGGCCACGGGTGGTGACACAGGGCTTCTACGGCCTCGGAAGACAGGCTCCGGGCGACGCTGCCGGGCGACTCCTGCCGAGCCTTCTCCAGGAAGTAGCTCGCGAGAGTCGGAATGTCGCCGACGCGCTCG
>Ga0180009_10001769_pt1 | contig 25981 bp, 29 predicted proteins | sample OS_PC_MetaG_FD_123537 | JGI IMG/M metagenome (GOLD analysis project Ga0180009, IMG submission 123537) | Groundwater microbial communities from the Aspo Hard Rock Laboratory (HRL) deep subsurface site, Sweden - OS_PC_MetaG | ecosystem: Environmental > Aquatic > Deep subsurface > Groundwater... | reverse complement strand
TTTGCGGGGGGTGGAATTGAACCACCTACCTGGAGGTTATGAGCCTCCCGTGCAACCGTTACACTTCCCCGCGGCAAATGCGTCAAGGCGCAATATTTTTACTTTACAATAAAATTTTTATTATTGCAATCTGGCGGTTTTTACGCTAAATTATATTGTATAAATATTAAAGGATGAGGCCGGGGTAGCTCAGTTGGTTAGAGCATGGGACTCATAAACCCAAGGTCGTGAGTTCGATTCTCACCCTCGGCACATTGAAAAATTTTTGGGCGCGTGGTGTAGCCTGGTTAACACATCTCCCTGTCACGGAGAAGATCGCCGGTTCAAATCCGGTCGCGCCCGCCATTTGTTGCGCTTGAAAACTTATTCTTTTATTCTGATTTTTCTCACCGCGCCGCGACTAGCCCGATTACTTTTTTCGCGCCGGCCTTTTTCAAGGCCCGGCGCGCTTCGTTTATCGTGGCGCCGGTGGTTGAAACATCGTCCAGCACGAAAATTTCCTTGTCTTTTATGAGTTCGGCATTTTTTACCGAAAAAGTCCCTTCAAGATTTTTTAATCTTTTTTGCCTGTCTTTTATTTCAACCTGGGAAACCGTATGGCGATTTTTATAAAGGACATTAGTCAGGATTTTAACAGACATTATTTCAGACAAGTGCCGGGCGATTAACTCTGCTTGATTAAAGCCCCGTTCCCGTAAGCGTTTAGGGGAAAGCGGAATCGGAATAATAACCAATGTTCGAAGTTCAACTTCGAACATTGGGGACAGGCGGGAAGATAGAAGTTCAGCCAGGGGTTTGGCGGCTCGCCCGGCTTTTTTATATTTCAGCGCTTTGATAAGTTTTTTAATGACGGGCGATTCATAGGACGCGGCGCCGAAGATATCGGGCTCATTTTTTTCTGTTTCAGGGTACGGCAATTTCGCCGCGCATTTTTGGCATAATAAGATTTTTTCTTTTCCGCAGCCGAAACATTTTTCAGGGAAGATTAGGTTTAAAATGGAATTTATCCACATAGCGTTATTATTGCAATATAATAAACTATTTTTTGTGATATAATAAAATTGTAAGAAATGCAATGGCAAAAAACATTTTTACCGAGTTTTTTCCGAAAATAATCAGAATCTGGTCGCAGCATCAGAGTGTTGTTGGTGTGGACATTGGCAGTTCGTCAATAAAAATTGTGCAATTGAGAAAAGAAAAAGAAAGGGCGTTTTTGGAAACTTACGGCGAGCTGGCCGCGGGGCCTTACGTCAAACAGCCCATCGGCCAAATTGTGCAGTTGTCCGAGGGAGTGGCAACCGAAATGCTGAAAGATCTTTTTAGAGAATCGGGCGCCAACGCGAAAGAGGCGGCCGTGGCTATTCCGGTTAAAAGCAGTTTTATCACGACAATCAAGGTTCCGATGGTGGAAGACAAAAAAACCATGGATGAAGTGATAAAATTTGAAGCGCGCAAATATATCCCCGTTCCGTTTAATGAGGTGGAGGTTGATTGGTGGATTTTGAATACCAGCGAGCCGGAATCTTCGGGTATTGCAAAAAGACAAATAGTGGAAGTGCTTCTGGCCGTTATCTATAAGGATGCCATTCGAAAATATCAGAATATTTTGTCCGGTTCCAATTTAAAAATAAAATTATTTGAGGTTGAAATTTTTAGCGGATGGCGTTCCTTGATTTTCAGGCCGACGACGCCGGTGGCAGTCATTGATTTGGGGGCTTCTTCCACCAAGATGAGTATTGTTGAAGCCGGAGTCCTGCGTTCGTCGTTTACGATTGATGCGGGCGCCTGCGCCATAACCAACGCCATTTCAAGATCGCTGGGAATCAGTTTTGAGAGAGCCGAAGAAATGAAACAGCAGATAGGTCTTTCGTCAAAGCCGGAACACAAAGACATTGTAAAAGTTTCAGAATCTGTTTTAAATTTAATTTTTTCAGAGGCCAAGCAGTTTATCCACGCTTATAACAGGAAGTACAATAGTTCTGTCGGACAGGTGGTTCTGTCGGGAGGAGGAGCGCTGTTGAACGGAGTTGTGGATATGGCCGTTAAAAATTTAGGCGTGGAGGTTGTGCTGGCCGATCCGTTCGCAAAAACAGATTATCCTCCGTTTTTGCAGGGGGTTTTGAAAGAAATCGGCCCGACATTTTCAACCGCCGCGGGATTAGCCTTAAAAGGATTATCATAATGCAAGACAAAATATCTTTTATACCAAAAACAAAATATTCGCAGACCGACAAGATTATTTATAGAGGAGCCGGTTTGGGGCAGATTTTAAAAATTTCTATTTTTTTGTTTGTTTTGTCGTCGTTGTTTTTTTTGGGAACCCTTGTTTACAAGGAGGTTATTAACCGGCAGCTGGACGACCTTTCGGTTTCTTTGGAGCGGGCCAAGGCGTCTTTTGACTCGGAGGCCATAAAAGAGATGGAAAACTTGTCTTCAGGTATTAGTATGGTCAAAAATTTTATCGCTTATCATCCTTTTCCTTCGCGCATTTTTAGTTTTCTTGAAGAGAACACTTTGTCCGGCGTAAGATTTTCAAGGTTTGATTACTCCCATGATCCCGTAAAAGAAAAAGTTGGTTTGCGCGGAGAGGCAAAAAATTATGCCGCGCTGGCGCAGCAGGTGAAAGTTTTTGAAAAAACAAAAGAGATAGAAAATTTTACTTTTTCCAATTTTGTTTTAACTCAAGGAGGCAATGTTTCTTTTGACCTGGAAATAATATTTAATTTTTCTACTTTAAATTTATGATGAGAAATATAATCAGCCTTTTGTTTATCGGCGCGGCCATAGCCATGTTTTTGACCTGGACTAACCCGTATTTAAAGGAAATTGAAGAGTTGAGGGGGCAGCGGCTGGCTTTTAATGAAATTCTTGATACTTCCCGCCAGCTTGTTGAACTGCGAGACAATCTTCTTTCTAAATTTAATTTAATAACGGCCGATGAATTGTCCAAATTTTCAAAGATAATTCCGGAAAAATCCGAATCAATCAATTTTGTTTTTCAGCTGTCAAATGTGGCCGAAGCAAAAGGAGTTATTATCAAAAATATAAATTTTTACGAAGCGGTTTCTGCTGATTCTTCTTCTTCTTCTGTCGATTCAGATTACAAAAAATTAAACATAGACGCTTTTTTTCTCGGCTCCTACGAAGGCTTTAAGGCGCTTGTTGAAGAGATTGAAAACAGCCTGCGTTTAGTGGATATAAATAAGATAATTTTCTCCGCCGATAAAGAAAATTTATACGAGTTTACTATTAAGGCAACCGCTTATTTTAAAAAATAAAAACAATGATAAAAGATAAAGCAAACATCATTTTTATAATTGTTTTGATAATCTTTCTGGCCGCCGGTTATTTTGGGTACACAAAACAGAAAAATGAACAGTCGGTCGCGGTGAAGGAAAAAAATTTTAAAAATGAAATTTTTAGGAAAGAATTTATCGCGACGATAAACAAAATTAAGACCATGAACTTGGACACAGAATTTTTTAAGAGCGAGAGTTTTAAATCTTTGAATGATTTAAGTTTTGATATCGGGACGCCTAAATACAAAGGAAAGAAAAATCCTTTTTTGCCACTAGAGTAATATGTCTTTTGGAGAAACATTGGTCAAGAAAAATATTGTTAGCACCGACCTGCTTGTCAGAAGCAAGAGGGAGGCGAATTCAAAGAATATTTCTTTGGAAGAAGTTTTGATTGGAAGCGGCGTTTCAGAAGACGCTATTACCCAAGCAAAAAGCGAAGCGTTTAATATTCCCGTAAAGAAAGTTACGTCTTCGGTTCATATTCCGTTAGAGATTTTAAAGCAAATACCGGAAGAATCCGCGAAACACTATAAGTTTGTTCCTTTGGCGCTTGAAGACGGCGTTGTGCATATGGGCATTGTTAATCCGGATGACATGGAAGCGCGCGAAGCTTTGCAGTTTTTGTCTTCTAAATTAAATTTGCCTTTTAAGATTTTTTTAATTTCTTTGTCTGATTTGGAATTTGTTCTGGAAGATTATAGAAGTTTGGGGGGTGAAACCGCAAAGATTTTGGATGAATTGGAGTCAGTCATAGGCCAGAATCTTGTTTTGGAAAACGCCGAATCTCCGCGGATAAGAAAAGAAGACGCCCCTGTGACTAAAATGGTCGCCGTGATTTTGAAACATGCCATAGAAGGCAAAGCTTCGGATGTTCATATAGAGCCCCAGCGCGACAGGCTGAATGTAAGATTCCGTGTGGATGGCATTTTGCATACCAGCCTTACTTTGCCGCTTAAAGTTCACGAGGCCATTGTGTCCAGGATAAAAATTCTTACCAACATGAAGCTGGACGAAAAACGCAAGCCGCAAGACGGCCGTTTTGGGGCGCCGGCCCTGGGCCAGCAAGTTGATTTCAGGGTTTCTACTTTCCCGACTTTTTTTGGAGAGAAAGTGGTTATAAGGGTTTTGTCGTCCGCTGAATCTTTGAATACGCTGGAAAAACTTGGTTTGTTGGGCCGCAATCTTGAACTGACAAAAAATGCTCTGAAAAAGCCATACGGCCTAATTCTTGTTACCGGACCCACGGGTTCAGGCAAGACAAGCACTCTTTATTCAATGATTAATATGCTTGATAAAGAAAAATTTAATGTGGTTAGCTTGGAAGATCCTGTTGAATATAACATTGCCGGCGTTAGCCAGTCGCAGGTGCGGCCGGAAATTGATTATGATTTCGCGAGCGGTTTAAGGTCGGTTTTAAGGCAGGACCCGGATATAATCATGGTTGGCGAAATTAGAGACAACGAAACCGCCGCCTTGGCCATTCGCGCCGCTTTGACCGGCCATTTGGTTTTTTCCACCCTGCATACCAATAATTCTATCAGCGCCATCCCGCGCTTGCTTGATATGGGGATTGAGCCGTTTTTGCTGCCGTCCACTTTGATTTTGGTGGTGGCGCAGCGTTTAGTGAGGACTCTTTGCGAAGAATCAAGAAAACCTTTTCGGTTAGAGGGCGCGATGAAGGAGATAATAGAAAAAGAACTGAAGGACGCTCCGCCGTTTATTAAAACAAAAATCAATATGCCCAAAGAAATATATCAATCTTTTCCGTCATCATCCTGCCCTCGGGGAGTGCGCGGCCGCACCGGCATATTTGAGGTTTTTCAAATGACTCCGGAATTGGAAAAAATAATTTTAACAAACGCGGGCGAATCTGATATAATGAAAGAAGTGAGAAATCAAGGAATGTTGACAATGAGAGAAGACGGCATTCTGAAAGTTTTGGAAGGAAAGACGGGGCTGGAAGAATTAAAAGAAAGCGTACAAACAAAATGATGAAGGGAAAAAAAGAAAAAGCCGGTTTTACAATTATTGAATTGATGGTGGTGGTTGCCGCCGCCGCGATGATTTTATCGTTTGTCACTTTTCTTTTTGTGGATAGCAAAAAGAGAAGCAGGGATTCTAGAAGGGAGCGAGACATGAAAGAATTGCAGAATGCGTTGAATTTGTATGCGGGAAGCAATCAGTTGTTTCCTGTTTGCGGCAGGATCGTTATTGACGGGAGCGCCGACTGTCTTTCAAGCGTTTTAATTTCAGGTGAATTTGTTGTACATATGTCAGCCGATCCGCTTGACAAAGGCGAGGGGTCTTGCGGTGTTTCGGACGACCATGTCTATTGTTATACTTCTGAAGATGGGTTTGGTTATATCTTGGAATATAATCTTGAAACCGATTCAATTTTAGGCAAATCAGCCGGATGGCAAACTATTGTGGTTAGACATTAAATTGTTAACAAATAATTAGCAAAATAAAGAAAAAATGGAAAAAAATAAAAAAACAAATATTTTTTTGATTGACGATGACGATTTTCTTTTGGAAATATACGCGGTGAAATTTAAGTCGTCCGGTTTTAATGTTGAAGTTGCCCGCGGCGGCGAAGAAGCTTTGGCGAAAATAAAAAATGGTTTTTTGCCCGAAGTGATTTTGTTGGATATTTTAATGCCCAAAATGGATGGTTTTGAATTTTTGCAAGCGCTGAAAGAAAATAATATGCTGGATAAATTTTTGTTTGTTGTTTTAAGCAACAAGGGCCAGAAAGACGATATGGAAAAAGGAAAAAAATTCGGTGTTTCCGAGTATATTATAAAGGCTAATTATACACCAAGCGAGGTCGTTGAAAAAGTTAAAGATCTTTTATCAAAAAGCAATGTCAAGTGATTATTCTAAACAATTGGCGGAAATAATTTTGACCGTGGTAGAATCGGGCGCTTCCGATATTCATTTTTCCGTCGGCCATCATCCGGCCATAAGAACCGGCGGCTCTTTGGTTTTTTTGGGGAAAAATCCTGTTTTGACCCCGAAGGATTTAGAAAGTTTTGTTAGTTTGATGGTTAATGAAAAACAGCGAAAGGAACTGCTGGAAAACGGCGAGGTTGATTTCGCTTATGATTTTGAAGGCAAGGCGCGTTTTAGATGCAATGCTTTTAGGCAGCGCGGTTTTTTGGGCATTGCCATGCGCGTTGTCCAGCCACGCATAAAAACATTGGAAGAGCTTAATTTGCCGGACGCTTTGAAGACTTTTGCTTTACGGCAGCAAGGATTTTTTTTGGTGGTTGGGCCGACCGGCCACGGCAAATCAACAACGCTGGCCGCGATGGTTGACGTTATAAATCACGAAACAAGCCGGCATATCATAACGATTGAAGATCCGATAGAAAGTTTGTTTATTCCGGACAAATCAATTATTGACCAGCGCGAAGTGAGTTATGACACAAAAAGTTTTAACAATGCCTTGCGCGCCATGTTCAGGCAGGATGTTGACGTGGCGATGATTGGAGAAATGCGCGACGCCGACAGCATAGCTATTGCCGTAACTGCCGCTGAAACCGGGCACTTGGTTCTTTCGTCTTTGCATACGAACAATGCCAGTCAAACAGTGGACAGAATTATTGATTCTTTTCCTTCGGCTAATCAAAATCAAATAAGGCTTCAATTGGCGGGTTCTTTGATCGGCATTTTTTCGCAGCGCTTGATTCCTCGTCTTTCCGGCGGGCTGATTCCCGCCTACGAGCTGCTTATTGTTAATACGGCCGTGCGCAATTTAATTAGGGAAGCCCGGACCCACGAAATAGACATTGTGGTTGAAACCAGCTCCGAAGATGGGATGGTCAGTTTGAATTCATCGCTTTTGAATTTGGTTCGCCAGAGCGAGATTTCTTTGGATAGCGCCATGACTTTTTCTATGCGCCCAAAAACATTGATGGAATTGGCAAAATAATCATGCTTTTTAAATATAAAGCGACAACAACAGAAGGAGAGGTGAAAGAAGGCCAGATGGATGCCGCGACTTTTGAAATCGCCTTGCGGTCTTTGCAAAAAAGAAATCTTATAATAATAACTCTGGAGCCGGTTAAAAGCGGGGCGGATTTTTTTAAGAAAGACTTGTTTTCTTTTGAGCGCATAAAAAATATTGATATTGTTATATTTTCAAGGCAAGTAGCCACTCTTTTTGAGGCAAAAGTTCCTGCCCTGACATCTTTTGAGCTTTTGGCGGCCGAAACGGAAAGTCCCGCCTTGAAGCGCTATTTGGCCGAAGTTGTGGATGACATTAAGGGCGGATTAAGAATTTCAGAGGCAATCGCCAAACATCCAAAGCTTTTCTCGGAATTTTACGTAAACATGGTGAAGTCAGGAGAAGAATCTGGTAAATTGGAAGAAGTTTTTAAGTATCTGGCCGATTATCTTGAGCGGTCTCATGAACTTTCTTCAAAAGCCGTCAGGGCCCTCGTTTATCCGGCTTTTGTTTTATTTTCTTTTTTTGCCGTGCTCGTTTTGATGCTCGTTTTTGTTATTCCGCAGCTGGCCAGTATAATAGAAGAAAGCGGGCAGCAGGATGTTCCTATTTACACGGGTGCCGTTATATGGGTTAGTGGTTTTTTAACCAACTATGGAGCCTTGCTGCTGGTTTTTTTGGTTGCGGGGGTTGTACTTTTTTGGCGCTATAGCAAAACAAAAGACGGAAAAATGTTTATTTCTCAGCTTCAAATATCCGTTCCTTATATCGGCACGCTTTATAGAAATCTTTATGTTTCAAGAATAACCGATAATTTGCAGACTTTGTTTAGCGGCGGAGTGAGTATGCTGAGGTCTTTGGATATCACGTCAGGTGTGATAGGCAACCATGTTTATAAGCTTATTTTGATGGAAACCAAAGAGGCGGTTAAGGGCGGCGGCAATATTTCTGAGAGTTTTTCCCGCTTTGAACAAATTCCCCGGCTGGCTTCCCACATGATAAAAATAGGGGAAGAAACAGGAAAATTAAATTTTATTTTGAAAATGCTGGCTGATTTTTACAGAAAAGAAGTTGACCAGTCGCTGGAAATGCTGATTAGCATGCTGGAACCGTTAATGACCATAGTTTTGGGCGTTGTGGTCGCTCTTCTTTTGGCTTCCGTGCTGGTTCCGATTTACAATATTGCCATGAGTGTTTAGTGTTTGCCCCGCCAGCGGCTGGGTTATCCACACCCGCTTCGTTAATTTTTGCTAACGTAGTGATATAATTATTATTAAGCTAAATAAGGGTCGAAAAGTTTTAATATTTTTAAAAAATGAAAAAAAATAAAGGTTTTACTTTAATAGAGCTTTTGGTGGTTATTGCCATTATTGGTGTTTTGGCGTCAGTTGTTTTAGCGTCCTTTAATAGCGCCCGCAAGAAAGCGCGAGACGCGCGCCGAATCGCCGATGTCAAACAATTGCAATTGGCCATGGAGCTTTATTTTGACGCGAATAGCGCTTATCCGGCCACTTTGGCGGCCTTGGTTACCGGCGGTCATATTTCTACTGTTGCCACCGATCCTCTTGGCGCCGTCGCCTATTCCTATGAATTGTGCTCAGGCGGATTGAATTATCATCTGGGCGCTTCTTTGGAAGAGTCAACGAATCCGGCTTTGGCCAGCGACAAAGATGGTATCCCGACAGGCTGCACCGGAACATGGTTTATAGACACGGCAAAATGTAATGCTGCTCATTCTGGTTCGTATTGTTATGATGTAGCTCCATAATATATAGTTCTCGTAAAGTTTATGAGTTATAATAAAAACATGCTAACGCATGTTTTTATTATTGTTTTTGGCGCCGCGGTCGGCAGTTTTTTGAATGTAGTCATTTTTCGGCTTAACAGCGGAGAGTCGTTTTTGGGGGGAGAGTCGCGCTGTTTTTCCTGCGGCAAAAAACTTAAATGGCGCGAGCTTGTTCCGGTTTTTAGTTTTTTGATTCAAAAAGGCAGATGCCGCGGCTGTGGCAGTAAAATATCTTGGCAATACCCGGCAGTAGAAATAATAACAGGCGTATTGTTTTTGGCAACTTTTCAACTATCGAAGTTCAACTTCGATAGTTGCGATATTTGTTGGTTTCTTTATCCTTATATTTGGCTGCTTGTTAGTTTGTTAATAATTATTGCCGTTTATGATTTGCGGCATTTTATAATTCCCAATAAAATTGTTTGGATTTTTAATGTTTTGGCGTTTTTAAACTTACTGGCGCACACAAAATATGCGAAACCCGGTTTCGCTTTTTTATCCGGGGTTGTCTTTTTTTTATTTTTTGCGGCATTGTGGTTTTTGTCAAAAGGAAAGTGGATGGGTTTTGGCGACGCGAAACTGGCTTTGGGTTTGGGTTGGCTGCTGGGCCCGGTTAAAACATTTTCAGCTTTTTTGATTTCTTTCTGGTTGGGGGCGTTTGTCGGCCTGTTGCTGATCGTTCTTAAAAAGGGCAAATATACCATGATGAGCAGGATTCCTTTCGCGCCGTTTCTTATAGCCGGTTCGCTTTTATCGTTTTTTATTAATTTTGATATTTTAAGTTTTTTTAATTTTTAAAATGGACAAACGCGAAGCCAGACAAAGAATAGAAAAATTGAAAGAAACGATAAACCGCCATCGTTACCTGTATCATGTTTTGGACCGCCAGGAAATTTCCGACGCGGCCTTGGATGCTTTAAAATACGAATTGGATATTTTGGAAAAAAAATTTCCGGAATTTATTACTTCTGACTCGCCGACCCAGCGGGTCGGCGGCAAGTCCCTGGATAAATTTAAAAAAGTGGAGCATTCTCGGCCGATGTTTTCGCTTCAGGACGCTTTTTCTTTTGAAGAAATAAAAGAATGGGAAAGTAGAATTAAAAAACTGATTCCTCGACTTCGCTCGGGACAAGCCAAAAAAATGGATTATTTTGCTGAATTTAAAGTAGATGGGTTGGCCGTTTCTCTTGTTTATGAAAAAGGCGCGTTTGTTCGGGGTTCCACGCGCGGCGACGGAAAAATCGGCGAGGACATAACTCGTAATTTAAAAACTATTCAAGCCATACCGTTGCGTCTGCTTGAGCCCAAAACCTGTGAAATACGAGGCGAGGTTTTTATCGCCAAAAAAAATTTTAAAAAATTTTCCAAAGATTATGCCAATCCAAGAAATTTGGCTGCCGGTTCGGTGCGGCAACTGGATCCAAAAATAACGGCTTCAAGAAATTTAAGTTTTATGGCCTGGCAGTTTTTGGGCTTAAATAAACAAAACGAAGAGCACGAAGAGCTTTTAAGGCTTGGAGTAAGGCCGGTGCCTGGCAAATTTTGCGCCGACATCAATGAAGTTAAAAAATTTTTTGAGAAAATTGACCGCGGCAAGCTTCTTTATGAAATTGACGGTTTGGTGGTGGGCGTGAATGACAATGAGTTGGCCGACGAGTTTGGGGTTGTCGGAAAATCGCCAAGAGCGTCTATCGCCTGGAAATTTCCGAGCGAAGAAAATGTGACCACGGTTGAAGACATAAAAGTGCAGGTCGGGCGCACCGGAGTTTTGACGCCCGTAGCCGTTTTAAAGCCGGTGCCGATAAGAGGAGCGGTCATAAGCCGCGCCACGCTTCATAATAAAGACGAAATAAGCCGGCTGGGATTAAAAATCGGCGATACCGTAGTGGTGGCCCGCGCCGGCGATGTGATTCCGGATGTTAAAAAAGTTTTGAAAGAATTACGAAGCGGCAAAGAAAAAGTTTTTAAGATGCCTTTAAACTGTCCGGTTTGCGGCGCCAAGGCGGAAGAAGATAAGGGAGAGATACTTTTAAGATGCGTGAATCAAAAGTGTCCATCAAGACGAAAAAGAAGCCTCCAGTATTTTTCTTCAAGACCCGCTTTTAATATTGAAGGTTTGGGCCCCAAAATTATTGACGCGCTTTTAGACCAGGGCTTGATACAAAATTCAGCCGACCTCTTTGAATTAAAAGAGGGTGATTTGATTCCGCTTGAGAGGTTTGCCGAAAAATCAGCCGGGAATTTGGTAAGGTCAATACAGGCAAGCAGAAAAATTTCTTTGCCTAGATTTATAATTGCTTTGGGGATTATGCATGCGGGGGAGAAAACAGCCCAAGTTTTATCTTCTCGATTCGGCAGTCTGGAGAATATCAGAAAAGCCGGACTAGAAGAGCTGGAATCAATTTATGATATAGGGCCGGTGGTTGCCAAGAGCATTTATGGCTGGTTTAGGGATGATTATAATCGTCGTTGGCTTGATAAATTACTGAAATATGCGGCAGTTCAAAATTTTAAGGCTGGCAAGAAAAAGAAAGAATTTATCGGCAAGACTTTTGTTCTGACCGGAAGTTTGTCCGCCATGGATAGGGAAGTGGCGAAAGAAAAAATAAGAGAGTTTGGCGGCGATGTTTCCGAGTCGGTTTCAAAAAAGACGGATTTTGTCGTGGCCGGAGAAAATTCGGGCTCAAAATTTGAAAAAGCCAAAAAACTAGATGTTAAAATTTTAAGCGAACAAGAGTTCATAAAACTGCTGAGTTAGTATATGATAAATATATGATCACCAAAGAAGAAGTAAAAAAATTGGCGGCCCTCGGAAGAATCGGGGTTGACGATAAGGAAATAGAATCTTTGAGGGGAGACATGGAACGTGTTTTGTTTTTTGTTTCCAAATTAAAAAAGGTGTCTTTTGCGGGCGAAGTTTTTGAAGACGGGATGAAAAATGATTTAAGAGAAGATGCAATTTTCGGGAAAAGCGGAGAATATACAGAAGATTTGCTAAAACAGGCGCCCGAGCTGGAAAGGGGATTTGTGAAGGTTAAAAAAGTATTATGACAAAGATTAATCTTGCCGAATTAAACATAAAGAAGGCTCATGAGTTATTGCGGGGCGGAGAAATTTCAGCGCGCGAGTTGGTGGATTTTTATCTGGAAAACATAAAAAGGCATGATAAAAATATCCATGCTTATCTTGAAGTTTTTGACGATGTGTTTGAGCAGGCCGAAGCAGTAGATAAAAAAATTAAATTAGGAAAAGAATTGCCGCTTTTGGCCGGAATTCCTCTGGCGGTTAAAGATCTTATTTTAATAAAAAGCAAAAAATGCTCGGCCGGGTCAAAAATTCTTGAAAATTTCAACGCGCCATACAGCGCCGCCGTAATAGAAAAATTAGACAACCAAGGCGCTGTTTATTTGGGGAGGACAAACATGGACGAGTTTGCCATGGGCGTCTCAACCGAATATTCCGCTTTCGGCCCGACCAAAAATCCTTATGATTTGAAAAGGGTGCCGGGTGGCTCTTCTGGCGGTTCGGCGGCGGCCGTGGCTCAACAAGAATGCTTGGCCGCCTTGGGTTCTGACACTGGCGGCTCTATACGCCAACCGGCCTCTTTTTGCGGCCTGGTGGGCTTAAAGCCGACCTACGGCTCTGTTTCAAGGCGGGGTTTAATCGCTATGGCTTCTTCTTTGGACCAGATCGGGCCTTTAACAAAAACAGTGGAAGACGCGGAAATAATTTTCGGCGCCATAAAAGGCAAAGATCCGCTGGATTCCACTTCTGTGGGAAATCCGATTTCCCACAAGTCTGCAACAAAGTCGGACTTCGTCGTTGGCGTTCCGAAAGAATTTTTTAATATGGAAGGAGAGAACAAGGGAATTTCCGAAGATGTCATAAAAAACACAAAAAAGGCGATAAATAATTTAAAAACGCGGGGTTTTAAAATAAAAGAAGTGAGCATTCCGAGCTTAAATTATGTCGTGGAAACTTACTATATTATTATGCCGGCCGAAGTTTCCACTAACCTGGCGCGTTATGACGGTGTAAAATACGGATTAGCCAAAAAGGGGAAGACGCTTTTGGAAGATTATTTAAAAACAAGGCGGGCCGGTTTTGGCGATGAACCGAGAAGAAGAATTTTGTTGGGCAATTATGTTTTATCATCAGGTTATTACGACGCTTTTTATGGAAGGGCGAGGAGGGCGGTTAGCGCTATGAAAAATGATTTTAAAAAAGTTTTTTCGGAGGTAGATATACTTTTAAGTCCGACCACTCCAACCTCGGCTTTTAAAATTGGAGAAAAAACCGGCAATCCGGTTGAAATGTATTTGGCGGACATTTTTACTTGCGGGGCTAATTTGGCCGGCTTGCCGGCGATATCTTTGCCCAATGGTCTTAGTGAAAACGGCTTGCCGATTGGTTTGCAGTTTATCGCGCCGTGGTTTGAAGAAGAAAAATTATTTGAAACAGGTAAAGTTTTTGAAAAATGCGGACTCCAAATTTAAATTTAGAATATATTTTTTATAAAATTTATTCCTTTTTTGCCGAAGGGTATAATTTTGTTTTTGGAGGCGCGACAGGGTCCGGGAATGTCATATATTGGGTAAAAGTTTTTTCCGCTCTTTTTTGTTTTTTGGCCGCGCTGGGAATAATTTACAGTTTTATTAAATTGGTCAAAGTTAAAAAGAAGCAGATTGCCGAATTTGCCAAAATTATTATAGAGGCGCCGCATGAGGAAAGGCGCTCAAAATGGGAGAAAATCAAAAAATACGCGGAGTCGGACAGTTCCTCTGACTGGAGAATGGCTATTTTGGAAGCGGATAGTTTGCTGGACGATATTATAAAAAAGATTGGATACCCAGGAGAGACTTTTGGTGAGCGACTGGCCAATATAAACCCGTCGCAGTTTAAAAGTCTTGATGAGGTCTGGCATGCGCATAAAATGAGAAACAGGATTGCTCACGAAGGCGCGCGGTTTGAGTTAACCAAAGACGAAACCGGTTATATTCTGGGGCTTTACGAAAAAGCGCTGGTAGAATTTGAGTATATTTGAAACTTAAAAATAAATTTAATTTGAAAAAGAAAATATGAAGTATAAATATTATCCAAGCACAATTAAATTTATTACAGAAAAATTAAAAAAGAAGTTTCCGAGAGTTAGGGCAAAAGAGGGTTTAAAAAATATACCCGAAAAGCAGGCAGATGGATTGGATGGGTTATGGCACATGCAGAAATATTGGGCATAATGACAAACAAACAATCGCGCAAATTAGCCAAAAAGGATTTACACGATAACCTTGTTTGAAGAAGAATATAAAAAATATCTCTAAGGCAATCTCCTATATAAAGTAGTTTCTTAAAGTAAGTAAGTAGTAAAAAAGTACAAAATGGACCGGTCGGCCCAATTTGTACCTTGCGGGGAAATTATTATTTTGATAGTATTCTTTTATGTTCAACAACAATAATAATTTATGTTCAACAACAATAATCTAAAAACGTTGTGCAAAAAGAAACTAAAATCTTAATAGGAAAAATTATATTGGCCACAATTGCTTCAGCCGGAATTTTAACAGTAGCAGCCGTGGCGCCCAATGCCTTGCGGGCAATAGATTTATTTCGTGATAAAAAGAAAAGAAAATATCATATGGGTTCTTATGTGAATAGAAATTTTGAAAGACTAAAAGACAGGGGCTTGATTAAATTTGAAAAACGAGACGATAAAAGTTTCGTTCGGCTCACCGAAAAAGGCCAGCGAGAATTATTAAAATATCAATTGCGGGAGGCGATTATTAAAAAACCGAGATGGTGGGATAAAAAATGGCGGGTTGTTATTTTTGATATTAAAGAAAGCGCGCGTAATCTTAGAAAGGGCTTAAGGCAGGAATTGGTTAATTTGGGTTTTGTTAAATTACAAAATAGTGTTTGGGTATACCCTTATGAATGTGGGGAGGTGATAATTATGCTGAAATCTTATTTTTGTTTAGGGAAAGATGTTTTATATATGACGGTTGATAAAATAGAGAATGATAAGTGGTTGAAGCAGGAGTTTGGTTTGAGTTAGTTGGGTTTTTAATTTAACTAAACCAAAAAGATAAAGAAAATAAAAAAGGTACAAAATGGACCGGTCGGCCTAGTTTGTACTTTATTAAAGCAAGGCCTTGATTTTGGACTGCTATTTTGCTATTTTGTTTGGAGTAGCAGGGGGTAATGCTTGAACCTTAAAAATTCCTGGAATAAAATTAAAGATAAAAATGGCCAAGGCCAAGGAGGTAAAAAATGAAAGATATTTTTCTGCAGTTATTGACAGAGCAAGAAGATGAGGGTATTGAGTCTTTTATTAAAGCTGGACTCAAGAAAGCCACAGAGAAGCACAACGACAAAGCCGCGGTTGATATACTAAATCTTCTAGATAAGTTTTTAAAGGATAAAGAAAGAGTAGCTGAAGAGAAAAAGCGAGAATCCAGACTGGGTTATAATTTTTCAGATGCGTGGAATCGGGCCGAGAAAAGTTTTCTGGAATTTATAAAGAAGGTTTATTGGGATTTGCCGGATTGCCAAAAAATTACCACAAGGTATAGCGATAGCGAGCATAAACACGTCCCTGTTTATGGAGAAACATTGGTTCAGACAAAACTTTTTATAATTGAGAAAATTATTACGGCCTGGGGCTCGGAATTAATCGAAGAAAAAAATATTGAAAATTTTCAGTTTTTTATAAAAGCCTTTGCTCCCGAAGAAAGAAAAGTTTATAAAAAAGAAAAAGATGGCATGCTTGATTTGTTAAGGAAACGACTTGAGTGCGCAAGTTTTTCTTCCGATGTATTGGAGAAATGGTTGAAATGGCGAAGGTTTATCCCTCACGATATTTATAGGGTTCTTTATATGGCCAGGGCGAGGAATGGTGGCCCGGAGCTGGTGAAAAGAGATATGTTTTTTGCCGATGTTCTTAAAAATTTTGACCCGGCCAATCGGACAAAAGAGGCCATTGATTTATACAAAGAAATCGGCCAAGAGATTGCCAAGCTAGATCAAGCGGCTGATTTGCCAGTTTCAATTAGAGATTTTTTAAAAGTTTAACTTAAAATATAAAACAGGCTATTTTTTAAAAATAGCCTGTTTTTGTTTTTGCAAACTGATTTTTTGAGTGCTAAAATAATACCAATGACTTCTGCGGAAAAAATTGCCAAAATATTAAGGGCTGACAAGGATACCGTTATTAATATTGAAAAAGCTATGGCCGAAATCGTCGGGCATAATAATGTTTTGGAAAAGATTGACGAAGACAATAAACGAACAATAGAAGAGAAATTGGGCATTTTGTGTCCCAAAAGCAATCATAGTTATGATATTTATTCGGCCTTGTTGGACAAAATAGAGCAAGATGACACTCATCTTTCCGAGGCTCTTGGGAGTCCTGTTTGTAATTCGCAAGAAGGATGCGCTGGTTTGATTTCGGCTGTAAAAAAAGTCGCCGGCCATAAGAAGGGTTTTTTCCTCAAAACAGAGAAAGCCAAAGAGCTTTTTGTGGCGGAACCGCCGTTAAATGTGGTAAAAACTCTGGGTTACAGAAACGTAAACGAGCTTTTGGAAAACGAGGATATTTTTGAAGTTTTCAGCGCCATCAGGTTTATAGAAGACGCTGACTGGTTGAACAACGTTTTTTTCAAGCAGTATGAAAATTTGTCTCCGGACGATTTTGAAGAAAGGGAAATAGGGATGATGGTTTTAAGCCAGCGCTGGAAAGACGTGGCGGAGAAATTTTTAAAAAAGAAATACCACAACATAAGCCACCTGAAAGAGCTTGGTTTGATTTTTATTTTACCGGCGGTTCTTGGCATCAACGGAGAAACTTTGCGCACGATTGGCCTGCTTTTGCACTATTTTAACGAAATACTTTTTTACTCCAATCTTTTTCGGAAATATGCCAAGGGCGATGATTTTTCGCAGAAACTGATAGCTTCTTTAAGGGGGGACGTTTTGGACGAAAGATTGGGTCAGAAAAAATGGATGATAGTTCAGAGATATTTAGCTAAAGATGATGAAAATGACTGGCGGCTTCTTGAGCCCCATGTGAATCCGGAGGCGATGCATTGGAAAAAAGCGGAAAATGCCATTGGTCGGCTGGGGGGCATTGTTGACAGTGTTGATTTGAGTTTTTGGAAAGATGTTGATTGCGTCGGCGATTTTTATCAGAGCAAGGGCGGCACAGAACAGCTCGTTAGTTTTAATTTGGTTGATACGGTCATGGCTTTGGTTAAGAGAAAAGAAATGATAAAATATCTTTATCATCATCAGGAGGCGTTATGGAACAAGATTTTTTATGGATTTGTGGGCGAGGAAAAAATGGAACAGCTTATTATAGATAATTTTGAAAAAGGTTTTATAGAATTAACCTAATTATTTTAATTTATACTTATGGATTTATCAAAAATTACAACTGATGGCAAGGCTATGTATCTGGCTTATGACCACGGAGTAGAACATGGGCCGGTGGATTTAATCGGCCGGAGTATTGACCCGGCCTATATTTTAGATATCGCGGTCAAGGGCGGGTACAACGCGGTTGTTTTGCAAAAGGGGGTGGCCGAGAAATATTATCAGGATTATAAAGATAAAATTTCCCTGATTGTAAAATTGAACGGCAAAAGTCGGCTAGTGGAAGGGGAGCCGTTTTCCGGCCAGGTTTGTTCGGTCAGCGAAGCGGTTGATATCGGCGCCGTGGCGGTTGGCTACACGATTTATTTAGGCAGTCAGTATGAGTCAAAAATGCTGGCGGAATTCGGCAGAATAGAGGAGGAGGCGCATAAAAAAGGATTGGCCGTATTGGCTTGGGTTTATCCGCGCGGAGGGGCCGTTAAAGACGATGCTTCTCCTGAAATAACCGCTTACGCGGCCAGAATGGCGCTGGAGATGGGCGCCGATATTGCCAAAATAAAATATTGCGGTTCCGAAGAATGTTTTAGGAAAGCGGTGGAAGCGGCCGGAAAAACAAAAGTTGTTTTGTCGGGCGGAGCAAAGACCGAGAATCCGGCTGATTTTTTGGAAGTTGTGGAAAATGTAATGAAAGCCGGAGGCATCGGCGTGGCCGTGGGAAGAAATGTCTGGCAGAGCGAAAAGCCGCTGGAGATGACAGAAAAAATTAAGAAAATAATTTTTAAATACTCATGAGAGTATATATTACACGTAAAATTCCAGAATCTGGAATTAACAAATTAAAAGAAAAGGGCTACGAAGTTGATGTTAATCCGGAGGACAAAGTTTTGCCTAAAGAAGAATTGATAGTTGCCTTGAAGGCTAAGTCTTACGATGCGGTTTTGTGTCTTTTAACCGACAAGATTGATGACGATGTTTTCTTGGCCGCGCCGCAGGCAAAAATTTTCGCCAATTACGCCGTTGGTTTTGATAACATTGATTTGGTCGTCGCTCAAAAACATAATAAATTAATTAGCAATACTCCGGGAGTTTTGACTGAAACAGTGGCCGAACATACTTTTGCTTTGATGCTAGCCATAGCTCATCGTGTGGCCGAAGCGGATAAATTTACAAAGGCAGGGCAATATAAAGGCTGGGCGCCGATGCTTTTGCTGGGTACGGATTTGTCGCATAAAACTTTGGGGATAATCGGCCTGGGGCGAATCGGTTCAAGGGTGGCCTACCACGCCAGCAGGGGTTTTGACATGAAGGTTGTTTATTACGACGTAAAAAGAAATGAAGAATTTGAAAAAGAATTTAATGCTGTTTATAAAGAAGTAGATGATCTTTTGAAAGAAGCTGATTTTGTTTCTTTGCATGTGCCTCTTTTGGAATCAACGAAACATTTGATTAACGCCGAACGATTGAAAATGATGAAAAAGGGGGCGTATCTTGTGAACACCTCAAGGGGGCCGGTTATTGATGAAAACGCTCTTGTTGGCGCGTTAAAAGAAGGGTTAATCAAGGGCGCGGCGCTTGATGTTTTTGAGCAGGAGCCGAAATTGGCTGAGGGTTTGGCCGAACTTGATAATGTGATTTTGACGCCCCATATCGCTTCGGCTACGCAAGAAACCCGTTCAAAAATGTCGGAAATTGCCGCCGATAACATTATCGCGGCCATGGAAGGTAGCGAGCCGCCGAATCTTGTCTTGTTAATCTAAATTAATTTTGCTATTGTTTTAAAATGGAAAAATTGAAACTGAAAGCTGAAAAAAGAGATATTTTTGGAAAGCCGCTTGTCAAAGCGCGGAATGCGGGCAAGATGCCGGCTGTTTTGTATGGAAGCGGCCGGGGAACAACTCCGATTTTTGTTGATTTTGCCGACTTCAAAAAAATTTGGTCAAAAGCCGGCGAGTCAGCCGTGGTTGATTTAGAATTGCATCAAAATGTTGTCCAGGTGCTTATTTATGATGTTGACAATGATCCAATAAGCCGCCAGCCTCGGCACGCCGATTTTTACGCGGCGGACATGACAAAAGAAATTACCGCTTCTGTGCCGCTTGTTTTTATTGGTGAATCACCGGCGGTCAAGCTTGGCGGAGTGCTGGTTAAAGTTCTTTATGAAATTGAAGTGGAGGCCTTGCCAAAAGATTTGCCGCAGGAAATAAAAACGGATATATCCGTTCTTGAAAGTTTTGACGATAAAATTACGATAGGCGATCTGAAATTATCCGAAGGGGTAAAGGCGCTGCTGCCGTTTAATGAAGTAGTGGCATTGGTTGAAGAAACGAAAGAAGAGTCCTTCGACACGGCTCAGGATAAAGAACAGATAAACATGGAAAACATTGAAGTTGAGAAAAAGGGCAAAAAGCAAGAAGAAGAGGAGTCTAAAACCGAATAATGAATGAATTATCAAAATTTCTCACGGTATTTTTCGTCTTTTTTTTGCCGATAGGTTTTTTGCTGGCGGAAGTAATTGACCCCGGCAAGGTGCTGGAGCAGCGGGCTCAACTGGAAACGCAATTGGCTGAAATAGAAAAGCAGATGGAAGGATATGAGAACCTCATAAAAGGCAAGCAAGTTGAAGCCACTACGTTTGAGCGAGATATTTCTATTTTGAATGCCCAGATAGACAAAACAAAACTTGGTATTAAGGCCAGAGACATTGTTGTTGCCGAGTTGAATTCCGGCATAAAAGATTGCGCCGGCGCGATAGATAAATATGAAAAACAGATAAGCGAAGAAAAGATTTCTTTGTCGGAACTTTTGCGGAGAATGAATGAGATGGATTTTACCAATTTGGTTGAAATAGTTTTGGGGTACGAAACTTTGTCTGATTTTTTCGCGGATTTTGATTCGTTTGAATCAATACAAAAAGAAGTGCAAGCCTCGCTGTCCGAGATAAAAGACACGCAGAATAAAACGGCGGTTGAAAAATCTTCGCTTGAAGACCAGAAAACGGAACAGCTTAAATTGCGCGATATTCAAGCTCTTGAAAAGAAAAATCTTGAAAAGAAAGAAACGGAAAAGAATAATCTCCTTAAGTCTACCAAGGGGCAGGAAGATGTTTATCAAAAAATATTGAAAGCGCGCCAAAAAGACGCCACGGCCATAAGAAGCCAGCTTTTCGTTTTGCGCGGTTCAGCCGCCATACCTTTTGAAAAGGCGGTGCAATATGCCAATTTGGCTTTTGAAAAAACCGGCGTCAGGCAAGCTTTTCTTTTGGGGGTTATCGCTGAAGAATCAAATTTGGGAGAAAATGTCGGCACCGGCAATTGGAAAATCGATTTGGCTGATTCAAGGTGCGCGAAACAAAGAGATGCTTTTGTTGAAATTACTCTTGAGTTGGGGCTTAACCCCGATATTTTGCCGGTTTCCAAAAAAGCTTGGTACGGGTATTGCGGTGGCGCCATGGGTCCGGCCCAGTTTATGCCCACAACGTGGCTGCTTTACAAAAACAAGATATCTCAATTGACGGGCCATAACCCTCCCAGCCCATGGGATCCGCATGATGCTTTTATGGCCTCGGCGTTTCTTTTGAAAGACAATGGCGCCGCCGCCGGAGGATATACCGCCGAAAGAAGAGCGGCTTTAAGATATTTGGCGGGCGGCAATTGGAACAATCCGGCTTACGCTTTTTACGGAGATGATGTTATGGATTTGGCGTTTAAGTACCAGGAGCAGATTGACATAATTTCGCGATAGATTCGGCAATTTTCTCAAAATCTCCTCCATTCAAAATCTTTTCTATATTGTGCCAGCTTTTTTTGAAGCGGTGGTCTGTAATGCGGTCTTGCATAAAATTATAAGTGCGGATTTTTTCCGACCGGTCTTGCGTTCCTATTTGCCCTTTTCGCAAATCGCCAATAGATTTAATTTTGGCTTCTTGGGCGGCCTGAATAAGTTTAGCCCTTAGAACGGTCATGGCCTCTTCTCTGTTTCTTTGCTGGCTTCTTTCACTTTCACTTTTGACAACCAGGCCGGTGGGTTTATGCGTAATGCGAACGGATGTTTCAACTTTGTTGACATTTTGGCCGCCTTTTCCTCCCGCGCGCGCGAATCCTATTTCAATATCTTCCGGGCGGATTTCAATGTCTCCTCCTTCATTTTCATACAGCGGCAAAATTGAAACCGAGGCTGTGGAAGTATGAATGCGCCCGGATTTTTCCGTGGCCGGTATTCTTTGCACGCGATGGACTCCGGATTCGTGCCGGAGTTTTTTGTAGGCCTCGTTGTTTTTTATTTTAAAAACCACCTCTTTTATTCCTCCGAGGTCGTCTTTTGACTGGCTGATTAGTTTTGTCGGCCAATTTTGCGATTCCGCGTATCTGGAATACATTTTATAAAGACTGTCGGCAAAAAGCGCGGCTTCTTTGCCCCCGGCTCCGGCGCGGATTTCCATGATAATTCCTTTTGATTCCGTTTCCATTATTTTTTCTTTTTGGCGGCTTTGGCTTGCCCGCTTGTTCTGGCTAGGGCTTGCCTGCTTTTGAATTTTTCAACTCTTCCGGCCGTGTCTATGATTTTTTTCTTGCCGGTAAAAAATGGATGGCACTTGGCGCAAATTTCCACCCCTGTTTCTTTTTTGGTTGAACCGGCGGTGATTTTATTGCCGCAAACGCATTTTATAACGGCGTTCGGATAATATGTTGGGTGGATATCTTTTTTCATGATTTAAGATTTAACTTGCAATAAATTTTTTAATTGTTTAAACTGAATTTTATGACGGTAAATAATGATAACATACAAGAAGATTTACTGAAAGAGAGTGAAGATATGTGCAGATCAGGGGTTCATTTTGGGTATTCCCGTTCTTCAAGCCATCCAAAAATGAAGCCTTATTTTTTTGGCGTCAAGAACAATGTAGAGATTTTTAATTTGGAAAAAATCACCCTTAAGCTCAAGGAGGCGGAAATTTTTTTGAATAATTTGGGTTCAAAAGGAGCAAAAATTTTGTTTGTGGCGACAAAACCTGAAGCGAAAGATATTGTTGAAAAGGCCGCCAAAGAATTAAACATGCCCCATGTCGTTGAGAGATGGCTGGGGGGAACGTTGACTAATTTTGGCGCGATTCAAAAAAGACTCTCTTTTTTTAAGAGTTTGCAGGCCAAAAAAGCAGCTGGAGAATTTCCAAAATATTCCAAAAAAGAAGCGGGGAGGCTTGAAAAAAAATTAGCAAAGATGGAAAGAAATTTTGGCGGATTACAGCTGTTTGCCGAAAAACCGGCGGCGGTTATAGTTGTTGATTCAAAAAAAGAAAAGTCCGCCATTGAAGAGGCCCGCAAGCTTGGAATTCCCGTGGTGGCTATTTTAAATAGTGATTGCGACCCCGCGCCGGTGGATTATCTTATCCCGGGCAGCGATACTGTTACATCAAGCATTCAATATTTTTTAGACAAATTAACCGCGGCCTATAAAGAAGGGCAGAAAAACAAAAAAGAAAAAGAAGTGGTATAATACAAATTATTTATGGATGCTTCTAAAGTTAAAGAATTAAGAGAAAAAACCGGCGTTTCCGTGATGCTTTGCAAAAAGGCGCTGGAGGATTCAGGCGGCGACGAAGTCGGCGCCATGGAGTGGCTAAAGAAACAGGGAGTTGAGGCCGCCGAAAAAAAATCCGGCCGCAGCACTAAGGCGGGCGTTATGGAAGCTTATATCCACAACAACGGCCAAATAGGCGTTTTGGTTGAACTTCGCAGTGAAACCGATTTCGTCGCTAAAAATCCGGATTTTAAAGAAATTGCGCATAATATCGCTTTGCATATTGCCGCTTCGTGCCCTGATGGTACGAAAGATTTGCTCGAACAGCCGTATATAAAGAACCCGGAGATTACAATCGCCGAATATCTGAATGAATCCATACAAAGATTCGGCGAAAATATAGAAATTGCCCGTTTTGAACGTTTTGTTTTGTAGCTGTAATTATATTATGACTTTTTTGGAAGTTTTAATTTTGATATTTTTTCTGTCTCTAATCGGGATTATTTGTTTGTTTGGCTGCCGCGCTTATTTTAGCAGGCATCTGGACAACAAGGAGCTTTTGAAAGAAATTTCCTCCAGTAAGCCGCTTTTTTCATTTAAAATAAATTTAAGTTTTCTTTCCGGCCTGTTTCTTGGTTTGGCAAAAAAGTCGGAATTTTTTAAAAAACATTTTTTTAATTTTAAAGATTATGTGAACGGCAAGCACCCGGTGGAAAGCAGTGGCTGCAGGGGATATTGGGATAAATTGAATGGTTGCAATGGGGATAAAAATAAAAAAGAAGATTGCCAGGATAGCTCAGTTGGTTAGAGCAATGGTTTTGCCCGCCCCGTTAGAGCTGGAGTAGCTCAGTTGGTCAGAGCAACGGTTTTGTAAACCGTAGGCCGCGAGTTCGAATCTCGCCTCCAGCTCTAACGGGGTAAATAGGTCGTGAGTTAATTATCCAACCCCAACTGTTCGAAGTTGAACTTCGAACATTGGGGGGTTGTTGGGGAAAATATTTGAATGATTTTGTTTGTTGTAGTATATTAAAAATTATGACAGTACGAATGAGACATACTAAATCCCATACGGGCAAAAGAAGATCACACCACAGTTTAAAAAAGGCGGTTTTGCCCTTGTGCGCGAAATGCGGCGAGAAGAAATTTCCCCACAGGGTCTGCAAGAATTGCGGCACTTATAAAAAGAAGTCGATTTTGGATGTTCTGAAAAAATTAACAAAAAAGGAAAGGAAGAAGAAAGAAAAAGATTTGGCGGAAAAAGAGAAAGAGCAGACAAAAGGAAAGGAGTTAAGCGCGGAGGAATTATCTAAAAAATAAAAATGGCCAATCGTCATTTATCACGAAGCATAGCCGTACAGGTTCTTTTTGAACTGGATTTTAATAATTGCCAGGGCAAAAAAGAAAAGATTGGCGATGCCCTGGAGAGAAGCTTGAAGGAATTCGCTCCGGGAATTGAAGACAAGAATTTCGCGGAAAATTTGGTCAAAGAAGTTTTAAAAAAAAGAAAAAAAATTGATTCCATCATAGAGAAAACCGCCCCCGAGTGGCCCATTGGCCAGATTGCTCTTGTTGACAGAAATGTTTTGAGAGTCGGTTTGTACGAACTTCTTTTCGGAAACAAAAAAGAAGTTCCGCCAAAAGTGGCGATTAACGAAGCGATTGAGTTGGCAAAAACTTTCGGCGGAGAAACCTCCGGGAAATTTGTCAACGGGGTTTTGGGCACCGTTTATAAAGAAATTGGCGGAGACGAAAAAGATTCTCGGGATGAAATTGCCGGATTGGAAAAACTCGGCGGAGCCGTTGTTTACAAAAAAGATCCGCTGGAATTTGCTTTAGTGCATGACGTGTTCGGTTACTGGACTCTTTCCAAGGGGCATATTGAAGAAAGCGAAGACGAAAAAGCCGGCGCCGCGCGCGAGATAAAAGAGGAGCTGGGGATTGACGTGGAGATTGAAGAGGAGCTGGGTAAAAATGAATATATTGCTTCTCATCCGGAGAAGGGTCGTATCAAAAAAAGCGTTGTTTATTTTTTGGCAAAGACTGGCGACAAAGAGTTAAAATTGGGAGATTCCGGCGGGCTTGATGACGCGAGGTGGTTTAAGCCGGAAGAGCTGGAAGGATTAACCATTTACGACGATTTAAAACCTATAATTATCAAGGCAATTAATGCCCTGAAGGACAAGAAATAAAAACAAAAAAGTTATCCACATATTTGGACCAGTTTTTATAAAAAATTGGTTTTTTTTATTGTATAATTAAATAGATATATAGATATATTTTGAATATTTAAAAAGTAATGAATTCGGAAAAAGATAAAATTTCGCTTAGAACAGCTTCTAGGGTTTACGGTTATACTCAACAGCACTTGGGGTTGCTTTGTCGTCAAGGAAAACTAAAATCAGTCAGGGTTGGAAAAAAAAGATTTACAACTAAAAAATGGATGGATGAATACTTGAAGGAACTGGAAGATTTTTATAAAAAGCAGGACAGAACAAATAACGACGCAGAAAAATGGCCGTATATTCAGAATATTAATTTCAAAAAATTTGTTCCGTTGGCTCTAATACCACCCGCGGTTTTTTTGTTCTTGTTTTTTGTTTCCAGGTCTGGATTACCCGTCTATGCTGCTGAACTAAAAAAGGCATTAAAACCAGCCATGGAGTCGGCGGCAGAATTTGTTTTGGATACAAGCAAAAACATAACTTCTTTTTCGGCTTCTGTGCCGACATCGCTGGGAGAGAGTGTTAGAGAAAATTTAAACAGTTTTGGAAATAAAACCAAAGAAAATATTTCTTCTTTTGTTGATGATACAAAAAGAATATTTAAAAATGTGAACGACGGCTACGCCGCGCTTCCGCAGAAAGTAAAAGAAGCAAAAGAAGCTATCGTTGAGTTTTTTATCGCAGAGCAGCAAACAAAAATCGTGGAAGTTAAAAAAGAAACAATCGTTTCTTCAGAAGTAGAAACCATCAGGGCTGAACTTTCCGCGCTTAAAAAATCTGGACTTACTGTTCAAACAGCCGTCGTAGAAAGAACAATAGAAAAAATTCTTTCAGGCTTGCC
>Ga0180009_10001768_pt1 | contig 25991 bp, 16 predicted proteins | sample OS_PC_MetaG_FD_123537 | JGI IMG/M metagenome (GOLD analysis project Ga0180009, IMG submission 123537) | Groundwater microbial communities from the Aspo Hard Rock Laboratory (HRL) deep subsurface site, Sweden - OS_PC_MetaG | ecosystem: Environmental > Aquatic > Deep subsurface > Groundwater... | reverse complement strand
TTTGATTTCCGCTCAGCCCCGAAGGTATTGTGTTTCAAGAACCTTGGAAGCCATGGATGGTTTCCAGGAGCTCCAGGAGGATTCATGCGTTTCTTGAAACACAGTACCTTTGGGGCGTATATCCGGTGAATAGTTACATTGAATGAATCAATAAATCGAACCGTGAGGTATTTTGAGCCTTAACATGGAGCGGTTTACTCGCCTCGGCGAGGAAACCATTTATCTTGCGCACAAGATCGTTTCCGATAACGCTCAACAGCGGATGGAAGCGGAACACCTGCTCCTGGCACTGCTGCGCCTGGAAAAAGGGGTGATCCCACTGGTGCTGAAAAAGTCGGACACCAAAATCCTGCAGTTGCAGACGGATCTCCAGAGTTACATCAGACGCTACGAAAAAAGCACGTCCGTGAATAAGGAGGTTTATCTCTCTTACAGCTGCGAGCAGGTCATCAAAAAGGCGGAGTTTGAAGCGGATCAGCTACGGGACGATTTTCTCAACCCGGAGCATCTCCTGCTCGGAATCATAGCCCATACCGGGACAGAGGCTTCCAGCCGGCTGAAGAGACTGCCCCTTGACGGCAAAAAGGTGCTGGAGATCTGCAAGAAATCCCGAAATGGCCAACGGATTACCACCCGGGGTGATGAGGTCCGGGTGGCGATGATTTCGGAGTATTGCCAGAACCTGGTGGAGATGGCCCGGGAGAACAAGTTTGATCCGGTGATCGGCCGGGATGAAGAGGTCCGGCGCGTTATACAGGTACTGTCCCGCCGGACGAAAAACAACCCGGTGTTGATTGGAGATCCCGGCGTTGGAAAAACAGCCATCATCGAGGGTCTGGCACAACGGATTTACCAGGACGATGTGCCGGTTACCCTCAAGGACAGCAATCTCCTTGCCCTGGACCTGGCCGCCATGGTGGCCGGCGCCAAGTACCGGGGCGAATTTGAGGATCGCCTGAAAAAGCTGCTGAAGGAGATCGAAGAATCGACCGAAAACAACATCCTCTTTATCGACGAGCTCCACACCCTGGTTGGTGCCGGCGCTTCCGAAGGTGCGCTCGACGCGTCCAACATGCTGAAACCGGCCCTGGCCCGGGGGGTGCTGCGTTGTGTGGGGGCGACCACCATCAAGGAGTATAAAAAGTATATCGAAAGAGACCCCGCGCTGGGGCGCCGCTTTCAGCAGATTCCGGTCAACGAGCCCAGCGTTGAGGATTGCATCGGGATCCTGCGCGGTCTCAAAAGCAAGTATGAGGTCCACCATGGGGTCCGTATCAAGGATTCCGCCATCATCGCCTCCGCCCGGCTGGCAGACCGCTATATCACCGACCGTTTCCTGCCGGACAAGGCCATCGACCTGGTGGATGAGGCGGCATCCTCGATCCGTATTGAAATTGATTCCAGACCCATCGCCATCGATCAGAACGACCGCAAAATCATGCAGCTTGAAATCGAGCGCAAGGGTCTGATGAAGGAGGACGACGCCGACTCCCGCGCACGGGTCAATATCATTGAAAGTGAGCTGAAGGTGCTGCGCCAGAGAAACAAAAAGCTGAAGTCACAGTGGCATGAGGAGCGCGAAGAGATCCAGCAGGTCCGGGCGCTCAAGGAAAGCATTGAAAAAGCCCAGCAGGAGGAACTGGAAGCCCAGAGAGCCGGGAACCTGGAACTGGCTGCCAAGCTGAAATACGGCACCCTTGACAACCTGCAGCAGAAACTGGTCGAGGCCAACAAGGCCGTCAGCCGTTCAGGAAGACTGCTGAAGGAGGAAATCGACGAAGAGGACATCGCCAACGTGGTTTCCAAGTGGACCGGCATCCCCGTTTCCAGAATGATGGTGGCCGAGCAGGAGAAACTGCTCAATATGGAAAAAGCGCTGGGGGAAAAACTGGTCGGACAGAAACAGGCCCTGATTTCGGTCTCCAACGCGATCCGGCGGGCCAGAACCGGCATCCAGGATCCCAATCGCCCCCTCGGCTCCTTTATCTTCATGGGACCGACAGGCACCGGCAAGACCGAACTGGCCAAGATTCTGGCCTCGTTTCTCTTTGACAGTGAAAAAGCGATGATCCGGCTGGATATGTCTGAATATATGGAGAAACACACCGTTTCACGCCTGATCGGCGCCCCTCCGGGCTATGCCGGATTTGAGGAGGGGGGGCTCCTGACCGACGCCATCCGCCGCAAACCCTATTCGGTGATCCTGCTCGATGAAGTGGAGAAGGGACATCCGGAGGTATTCAATGTCCTGCTGCAGATTCTGGACGACGGCGTCCTGACCGATGCCAAGGGGATTCAGGTGGATTTCAAGAACACCATTGTCATCTTGACCACCAACCTGGGCAGTGAATCCATTCTCAAGCAGTTTTCCGAAAACAAGCTGGTCAGCGGTGGCATGGCCAGAAAACTGCTGCTCACCAAATTCAGACCTGAACTGCTCAACCGGCTGGACGAGGTTATTGTCTTTACGTCCCTGACCCAGGAGAACCTGGAGCAGATCCTGGACATCCAGGCGGACAAGCTGATGAAGCGGTTGCATGATAACAACAACACCCGGATCCGCATCAGCAGGGAGGTGAAGAAACATCTGGCCCGGCTGGGTTACGACCCGGAATTCGGCGCCCGACCGATGAAACGGATTCTGCAAAGGGAGCTGGAGGATGTGCTGGCTTACAAGATTCTCGACGGCACCATCAAGCACGGCGACTTCATTGAAGTCAGACTCACCAACGAACAGATCACCTTTCACCGGATCCGGACGGATGAGCCCGGTGTCTGAACCGGGTCCAGACCTGTCAGACGGGATTCCCGGAAGAACCATCACCCCGACGAAACGACCCCATGACTGAAAAAACACAGCAGTTTGCCAGCGACAACTATTCCGGCATCTGTCCCGAAGCACTGGAGACCCTGCTCCAGGCCAATCACCACCATGAACTCGCCTATGGCGAGGATCGCTGGACAGCAAAGGTCTGCGACCGGCTGCGGGAGCTCTTTGAAATCGATTGTGACGTTTTTTTTGTCTTTAACGGTACCGCCGCCAACTCCCTCTCCCTGGCATCCCTGTGCCAATCTTACCACAGCATTATCTGCCACGAAATGGCCCATGTGGAAACAGACGAGTGCGGAGCCCCCGAATTCTTCTCCAACGGTTCAAAAATCCTGGTCAGCAGCGGCAATAACGGCAAGCTGACCCCGGAAAGCATTGAACGGCTGGTCCAGAAACGATCGGATGTCCACTACCCCAAGCCCAAGGCCATCAGCCTGACCCAGTCCACGGAGGTCGGAACGGTATACAGCCGGGAGGAACTGCTGGATATCCGGAACATGGCTGACAAGTATTCGCTGAAGCTCCACATGGACGGTGCCCGTTTCACCAATGCCCTTGTCCATCTCAAGGTCAAACCCAAAGAGATCAGCTGGCAGTGCGGCATCGACATACTCTGCCTGGGCGGTACCAAAAACGGGCTGGCGGTGGGGGAGGCGATCCTGATCTTCAATAAGGCGATGGCAGAGGATTTTGAGTACCGCTGCAAACAGGCAGGGCAGCTGGCGTCAAAAATGCGGTTTCTGTCGGCCCCCTGGCTGGGACTGATGGAAAACGACGTCTGGCTCAAGAATGCCCGCAACGCAAACGACCGTGCCCGCGACCTGGCCAGGCAGCTGCAGGAGATTCCCCAGGTCTCCGTCATGTTTCCCGTAGAGGCCAACGCCGTGTTTGTGGAGATGCCCCAGCCGGTGATCAAGGCACTGCACGACCGGGGCTGGCGTTTCTATACCTTCATCGGTGAGGGTGGTGTGCGCCTGATGTGTTCCTGGGACACCCGCCTAGAAACCGTGAACGCATTTATCAGCGATCTGAAGGACGTACTCTAGTTTCTGACCCGCTTTTTGGGAACCCCGGCCTTCACATCGGCCATGTAGCGACTGCTCCAGTCGTAAACGGACTGGGGCGGATCCACCGTGAGCACGCTGGGTACCAGGGTGAGGGATTTCGTCGGGCATTTTATCACACAAACGCCGCATCCCAGACATTCGTCCGTGACCAGTTTGGGAACCCGGGCCTTTTTGTTCAGGGTTTTGTCGGCCCTGGCATAGTCAACCAGGGCGAGCGCCTCCATCGGGCACCGTTTGACACATAGCCCACACCCCTTGCAGGTTTCCGCCGTGGTCTGCACTTCAAAATTGGATCTGTCCAGCGATTTGTGATGGTCCAGCTGGTAATAGGGCTCGAAGCAGAGACAGTATGCCTTGTCACAGTTGCAGATCGTATCCGGTTTTTCCCGCCAGTTGGACAAACCGTGGACGAGTCCTGCTTTCGCTGCTTTTTTCAGGATGACCTCGGTCTCTTCCCGCGTAATCTCACGTCCCATCTCATTTTCAACAATGTAATGCCCCAGGTCGTCAAAATGAAGACAGACTTCCAGAGGCTGATCACTATCCTTGAAAGCGGGATCCAGCTTTTTCCGCTGGCGGCAGGGACAGGCCGAAACCGTGAAATATTCAAAGCCATCCAGCAGCTTCACCACATCCTCATAGGGCTTCACCGTCGTACCGGGCTGGATGGTTTCGTGGATGGGCAATGTCCGCAGTCCCTTGGCTTCGACTTTGCCAAAGTCATCCATCATGCCGTTGAGGAAATACTGGTTGGCAGATGGCGCGACCTGCACCATATGGTCCGTGTGCAGCATCGGCCAGAAGGCGCTGCGATAAAGTGAAAAGAATATGTCATTCAGCGCATAACACATCTTTCCCTTTTTCATCTCTTTCCAGACCAGACCTTTTTTCGCCATGGAATCCAGTCGTTCAGCCAGCACCTCTGTTGTCATCTTCTTGAGAGCGGCCAGTTCATCCAACGGTGTTTTGCGAAAAGGAAATCCGGTCAAAAAAGCGGCCTCGTCCACTGAAAAACGCTGTCGAATCATCTCATCCTTAAATTCAGAATCCGGCAGGCCGATCCACGATTCTTTCAACCAGTCCATAAAACGGCTGTAAATTTCTTCGTCTGTCATCACCCTCTCCTTGTTGTTGCTTATTTTTTGGACCCACCACCCGGTTTTTCAGTCCCCCTGACAGCATGATCGGAAACCGGGTTTCCAGTTTATACCCGCGTATTTTCTGCCGGATTGACTCTCAGTTTTTTTAATAACGCTTTCAGTTGATCCTGTTCCCCTGCTTCCAGGCTCTGCAGCAATTCCCGATTGGCCCTCTCACCCGCCTGGTCGGTCTGCCGGGTTAGATCACGACCGGCTTCGGTCAGGCAGACGATGATGGCCCGCCGATCGGACGGATGGGACCGGCGCTCCACCAGTGCCATCTTTTCCAGCCGGTCCAGGATACCGGTCATGGTCGCACTATCCAGCTGGGTGCGATCCCCCAGGTCCTTCGACGTGGTACCATCGGCCTGCCTGAGAAAGTTAAGCACCATGCCCTGTACGGCCGTCAAATTCAGACGGGACATGTGTTTTCGCCAGACCTTGCTCCCCGCCTGGTTGGCCTTGGCGAGATAGAAAAAAATGCACTCTTCCGGATTCATTGTTTGGCTTTTCTTTGATCGGCTGAAAAAATAATAGCTAGTTCACTATATACTTGCATGCGAGTATAATGGGCCCAAACAAGCCTGTCAATACCCCATCTATCTTGATATCTCATCCCTGCTCGGTATCAGGTGCTTAATTGCGTAGCCTGGGTTTAGCAACCCTTTCGAAGGAAAATACAAGTTTTGTTTCTCACTGTCGTCCCGGATCGAGGTTTGGAGATTCGCCCATCAAGAACCGGGATGACACAGCGACGCGGTCGGCCGGCTATCAGACATGCACTTGTTGCACAAGGGACAGAGAGCCGGCACTCAGGATCCGGAAGGCTACACCAGTCCCTGATCCTGCATCGCGTTGACAACCTTGAGAAAACCGGCAATATTCGCACCGGCAACATAGTTACCGGGTTGGTTGTACTTCTCGGCCGATTCGACGCAAACCGTATGGATACTCTTCATGATCTCCCGCAGGCGCCGATCCACCTCTTCTCTGGGCCAGTTGAGACGCATGCTGTTCTGGCTCATCTCGAGACCGGATACTGCCACACCACCGGCGTTGGAAGCTTTGCCCGGGCCATAGAGAATTCTGTTTTCCAGATAGATATCGACGGCTTCCGGTGTGGATGGCATATTCGCACCCTCCGCTACCAGCATGATGTTGTTGGCGATCAACCTGGCCGCGTCCCTGCCATTGATCTCGTTCTCAGTCGCACTGGGGAAGGCGCAGTCCGCGGGGTGAGCCCAGAGGGGATTGCAGTCCAGTGTGGGGTCCAGCTCAGTATAGACGGCATGGGGGTATTTCTCCACGTACCCGGAAATCCGGGCCCGTTTGATATTCTTCAACTGCATGACATAAGCCAGTTTTTCGGCGTCGATTCCCTCCTCATCATAGATGTACCCGGATGAATCTGAGAGCGTGATCACCTTGGCGCCCAATTGCAGGAGCTTTTCCACAGTATACTGTGCCACATTTCCGGAACCCGAAACCAGGCAGACCTTTCCCTGCAGGGTGTCATTCCGGGTGGCCAGCATTTCACTGGCGAAATAGACACACCCGTATCCCGTTGCTTCCGGTCGAATGAGGCTCCCGCCCCAGGAGAGGCTCTTTCCTGTCAACACACCGGTAAACTCGTTCCGCAAACGCTTGTACATACCGAACAGGTACCCGATTTCCCTTCCACCAACACCGATATCGCCGGCCGGGACATCCGTATTGGGCCCGATGTGACGGAACAATTCCATCATAAAGCTCTGACAGAAATGCATGACCTCAGTGTCGGACTTTCCCTTTGGGTCAAAGTCGGATCCACCCTTACCACCACCCATCGGAAGCGTTGTGAGCGCATTTTTAAAGACCTGTTCAAAGGCCAGGAATTTCAGGATACTCAGGTTGACCGAGGGATGGAAGCGCAGCCCCCCCTTATAGGGTCCGATGGCGCTGCTCATTTCGATGCGAAAACCGCGGTTGACCTGTACCTGGCCGGCATCATCCATCCAGGGGATTCGAAACTGAATGACCCGTTCCGGTTCCGTAATTCTTTCCAGGATGCGCATCCTGGCATATTCAGGATTTCGATCCAGAACCGGTTTGACGGATTCCAGAACCTCCTGGACAGCCTGATGAAACTCCTTTTGCCCGGGATCCCGGTCTTTAATAAACTGTAAAGCGTCCAACATCTTTGTTCTCCATTCAATTAACGGATGATGACAACAGACAACTTCAGGGAAGAAGCCGTCCGGGTGAAAATGCAATATCGATTATTCAGGGCTTCATGATGACACAGCGTGATCTTTTACCATCGATTTTCAGCATAAACGGGCGCGGCAGCCTGACATGCCGGACAAATGCGCTTTCGGAAACGGCCGGCTGGGAATTGACCCAGTTCCAGTCAAAATAGTCGGTCGAGTCCCTGTCGCAGATTTCGTTGATCATGATGTAGTGAACCCCCAGGGAGGTGATATTATGAAAGAAATGGGATCCCTGGGACGGATTCGCACTGAGTTTTTCATTTCTCAGTTCAATAATGGCACCCACATTGGAAATGTGCCGCCACTTGACCGGTATGCCCAGCCAGCGGTCGGACCCTCCCCAGCGCCCGGGACCGACCAGAAGGTAGGTGCGGTTTTCCTGCTGCAGTCTGATGTTAATCCGGTTGATCTCGTCGGCGATTTCTCGGGTGGCCTCGGTTCTGAAATCGTCGGGTTTGATATAGATTATGTCCATCATCTGATGGTTGATCCCGTTTCCCAGGGCCTGGCTCGACCTGCAGAAAGCGTTCTTTTCATCGGAAGCACTGATTCTCACCAGATGCTGATCCACGGCATTGAACATGGGCCGAATCTGCAGCAGATAGAAATCGATTTTGCTCTGGCTGCTCGGATGGAGGTTGATGGCAAATTCGATCTCCACCGGGCAGCCAAAGCCTTTCTGCCCCAGTTCCAGCAGATCACTGAACAAAGCGGGGATATTGCCGTGACGATACTTGAGAATCCTGGCAAAGGTCAGCACCTTGGGGCCCTCCGCATCCCAGGTATGCCTGATCCGGTTTTCATCCAGGATATACGTGCTGCAGAGCATCTTTACCGGATCCTCGTCCAGGGCATCACTGACTTCCCGTTTTTCCAGGTTGGCGTGTCTTTCGAACTGAAGCGCGTCGGGGTAATTGCTGGTCTTTAGTGCATAAAAGTGGCGTTGTGTGTTTTTCAACATATCCTGGATAAGGGACAGTTCGGGAATATTATCCGGATACCGGGGTGAGAACCGGAGACAGCGCTCGCCGTCGACGACAGTCTTCCCCAGACCGAGGGCCATATGGACCAGCCCCTCTTCCGCTTTCATGCGGTCAAAGGGATAGTAGTTATGGGACTGGGCCAGCCCCGAAATAGCCGGATAAAAATAATCCCCGTACTGCTGGCCGACGACTTCCTGGATAATCACGGCCATCGACTCCTTGCTGTGCTGATTGGATGTATTCCTGGAAAAGGACTTGGGGCCTTCAAAATAGGTCGACGCATAGACCAGCTTCAACGCCTTGATCAGCTGGGAAAGACGGGTGGAGAGGGCCGGATGGTTGTTCGGTATTTTATAGGTGCCATACAACCCGGCATATGGCTGATAATGGGAGTCTTCCATCTGGCTGGAAGAACGGATGGAGAGCGGGTATGTCACCTGTTTGAGATAGGTATTGAGATCCTTCCGCAGCGCTTCTGAAATCTTCCCTTTCAAAAATCGTTCTGCCACTTCGGGATCTTTCATATCCCGTCGCAGAAGGTACTGGAGTTTGTTCTGACTCACAAAGGCATCAAAATTGGTCGTTGAGATGACCAGGGTTTTGGGGATTCGAATGTTGATCAGGGGATGTTTTTTCTGCAGATCATCATTCTGTCTCAGCAGGTCATACATGAAAGCCAGACCCCTTGCTTTTCCACCCAGCGATCCGTTTCCAATTTTTACAAACTCCCGGATCTCCCAGTCATATCGATGCCGGTCATAGATGGAAACCACGCCTCGCTGCCGATAGTAGCGCAACGCGTGGATATTGTTGATCAGAAAAGCCCGCAGGTCATCAATATGGTCAAAATCCGAAAAGTTCACCGAACGGAATTTCAGCGCCAGCGAGATCTCCAGACGTGCCATGACCCAGCGTGAGAAATGGTTCCGCTGGGCATGGTAGGCCAGTGATTTGTTCGGGATCTCATGCAGCTTAGCTTCAAGGGTCAGAAAGTCCGAAGCATGATCAATCGCCATCCCGTTTTCCATGCGAAATATGAAATCGCCGAACCCCAACTGATTGCGAAAATAGATATGAACCTGTTTGGCCAGGTTGGGGGAGTTTTTATTGACGAATTCGAGTCCCAGCTCCCTGGCCTTGCCCTTGTTGCCCGCATCCGTGCTCATCAGCAGAGTCGGTATGTCGGGCATCTCCTTCCGCACGACGGACAGCAGACGAATGCCGGCATCAGCGCAGATCTTTCCCTGCATCGGCAGACGGGTATCAGAGATCAGGCACAACAGGCAGGACTGGTATCTGCGGTAGAGATCCAGACCCTCTTCATAGTTCTTGGCCAGCAGAATTTTTGGCCTGGCACGGAGGGTCATCGCCCGTTGTTTCTCTGTCAGTCCCACCTCCAGCAATGCCTGGATTTGACTGACAATCTCCTTGTAGAGTATGGGCAGCAGATGGGAATAATAGTCCGGTGAATCCTCAACCAGGATCATGACCCGGACACTGGCTCTGGCGGTATCATGGGACACATTGGCGTGATCCTCAACGTTTTTGATGATGGCCAGCAGCAGGTCTGAGTGACCGGACCAGCGGTAGATATGATCGATACCGGTGCGGTTCTTTTTTTCCGGGAGAGCGCTGATCTCCTGTGCATTCTGGGAAAGCAGAATGATGGGGATATTCTGACGGATCCGTTTCAGTTTCCGACCCAGCGAAAAAGCATCCATGCTGTCCAGGGGGGGAACAATCAGCACCAGATCAAAATTCTTGTCCCGGATGAATGTGAGGGCTTCCTCCAGTGAAGACACGCCATGAATCCGTGGCGGATTCTCCAGCCGCAATCCTTTATATTCATTCACAAGCTGGGATGCCAACATGCCACCCTTTTCCAGGGTGAAGATGTTATAAAGGCTGGAAACCAGCAGGATATCGCGAATTTTATTGGCGGTCAGCCCGGAAAGAACCTGTGAATTGGTGTAAAACTCACTTTCAAATTCCAGCGTTTTTATTCCATTTCCCTTTCTGGCCGCTTCTTCTTTAAACATTATCCATCCTGGTATTCCTCGAGCTGCAGGTTCCTGCCGCATGTTCAGCGGACTGACTGAAAATCCGGGGAGGACACCCCAGAATATCAGTCGGTGAAAACAGAAGTCAGGCGGGTACGGACAGGCTGCAGTGCAGTCACTCGTTCAGACGCTCCGGACTTTTCGAAATGGGGGATCCTGTCAGTACCTTGGGTTGAACAACAGATGGCTCTTCGCAGATCCATTAGCCTGAAAACCCTGTTCCTGCTTCTGGCAAGTAATTCAGCGACACGGAATTAACGCTACGTTCCAGATTCAGATAAAAGCATTGAACCAACCGGACATCTCTGTATGAGGACCGTCTGATCCGGGTACTGCCATACTTTCTGTGCAAAATTCCGTCTTTCAGACTACGCTAATTCATTTTAAAAGGTCATTACCCAATCAATACCCATAAAGTCCCCATCATAAATGTATATTATGAGATGACGGCACAGACCGGAAACCGAATTCAAGAGACCAGGGATAACAATGCCCATGACTTCGGACGTCGGCGGGTTCGACAAACGGTGCCTTCTGAAACCACAAACTGGATGGCGGTTGCCATTCCAGGCGCTCTGGAAGCAGAGTTGCTGCAGCCCGGTATGCAGATACTTTCGGCGCAGAGCCGGGGGATTTTATGTTTTTTTTCTAATTACAGTCCAATGTCATTTAGTTAAGCCGCTGGCTGAGTGTCTGCGATGGACCTGTTTGAATTGCCTGGAGACGTTTCTTAGATGATCTGAACGAAGCGAAGCGGCCGAGGGGCCAATTGTTTGAGCAAAGCGAGTTTTGGGCTCTCAGCGAAGCAAGTTTTAGATCATCTTGAAACAGATCCGCAATTGAAACAGGTCCATTGCAGACACGGGATTTAAAGCCCAACTAAATGGCATTGAATTACAGTCGCATATGAATGTCAGCCATCAACAGGTCTAAACGGCGTGAATACAGTCCTATTTTTGATTACCCATCTTTTACCTATTGACTGCCAATTTTTTGTCAGCGAAAATAGAGCCATCTCAGACAATCATCCCAGGGACCGGGATCCGCAGCCAAACATCTGCATGGTGGGTGGCACCGGCCGGCAGAGAAGGAATCCGAAAGGAGATGACTCTTTTTCAAGCACGTTTTATCCGCAACGGCAACACCTCATGATACCTGAAAGCCTCACGGTCAGTCAGCTCACCAATCAGCTGAACGCTGCCAGAATTGAAATCGTGCACCTGAAGCGGGAACAACACATCAAATCCGCGGTGGAACAGGAAAAATCAAGGATTGAGCATGCCCTGCGGGAGCGGATCAAGGAGTTGAACTGTCTTTATGGGGTGGCCGAGATGCTGGAAAGAAACGAAGATGATATCGATGCCGCCATGCAGGGCATTGCTCATCTGCTGCCTATCTCCTGGCAATATCCGGAAATAACCACAGCACAACTGCTCCTGAAGGGGAAATCCTATCAGGCCTCAAACTTTGATACTTCACCCTGGAAACAATCCGTCGAGATTTTCGAAGGGGGAGAGTGCGTCGGGACGGTGGCGGTCTATTACCTGGAGGAGATGCCCCATATGGATGAGGGGCCCTTCCTGAAGGAGGAGCGGATGTTGATCAATGCTGTTGCGACTCGCATCGGCAGTGCCGTCGAGCGACTCAGCGCCAAAAAGCAGCTGGAGGTTGAACGGGAGGCACTCGAGAATGCCAACATCACACTCAGGGAGATCCTTTTCAAGGTAAAGGAGGAGCAGAATACGATCGGAAGAGACATTCATGCCAACGTCGACAAGACAATCATACCCATTTTACAGGCCCTGAAGTCGATTGCCTATCCGGATCAGCAGAAATACATCAGCCTCATCCAAAAAAGCCTGGAGGATATCGTTTCTCCCTTTGTCAGTCAACTCTCCCGGCAGTTCATGGAGTTGAGTGCCTCGGAAATTCAGATCTGCAATATGATCCGCAATGGTCTGTCAACCAAGGAGATAGCAAATCTGCGGCATAATTCAACAGCAACGGTGAACCGACATCGGGAGCATATCCGAAAAAAGCTGGGCCTGAATAATCAGAAAATCAATCTCTCCACATTCCTTCACACCTACATGAACGAATAGCGGCAAGCCGCTGTGGTATTGGATAAATGACAGACAGGGCCGTCGTGCATCCGCCCCTTGATACCCTTTCCGGAACGGTTGTCGAACCCGGGCATCAGTTGGGAGCAACCTGCCGCTGGATGTGGATCCCCAGTTTTTTCATGCGATAACGCAAGGTATTGGGATGCAGGTCCAAATGGCTGGCGGCACCGTTTCTCCCTGCCACTTTCCAGTGACAGGCCTGCAGCACCCGGACAATGTGGTTGCGTTCATTTTCCTGGTGGGACATGGCCATCCCGTCATCCGGCTGTTTGATGAGGGTGTTCTGGATCATGGGCGAGTGGAACCCCGAGCGGTCACTGAGAATCACCCCCCGCTCGATGAAATTCTCCAGTTCGCGGACATTTCCCGGCCAGGCGTAGTTCACAATTTTTTCGATTTCATCCGCCGGAATGGTCCCGATCTTCCGGTTCAGTTTTTTGGCATAGATATTCAGGAAATGAAACGCCAGCAGGGGGATGTCGTCTTTACGCTCCCTCAGGGGGGGGACCCGAATCGGAAACACATTGAGCCGATAGTAAAGGTCCATCCGAAAGCGGCCTTTCTGAACCTCCTTCTCCAGATCCATGTTGGTGGCAGCCATCAACCTGAAGTTGGAGCGGATCGTCCGCTGTCCTCCCACCCGCTCAAAGCGGTTGTTCTGCAGTACCCGCAGCAGCTTGACCTGCACCCCCAGCGGGATGTCGCCCACCTCGTCCAGGAACAGCGTCCCCCCATCCGCCAGTTCGAAACGGCCCAGCCGCTGATCGGTGGCGCCGGTAAAGGCCCCCTTTTCGTGGCCGAACAGCTCACTGGAGATGAGTGTTTCGGAGAAGGCGCTGCAGTTGACCCGGATAAAGGGGCCGCTGCGTCGCTGGCTGTGCTGATGGATGGCGCGGGCGACCAGTTCCTTGCCCACACCGGTTTCACCCAGGATCAGGACGGCCGTGTCCGTATCGGCCACCGATTCGATATGGGTAAAGACCGTCTTGATCTCCCGGCTGCGACCCACGATCTCCTCGAAATTGGACTCCTCCAGGTACTGTTTTTCGAAATAGCGTTTGCCTTCCTTCTCTTTCTGGACCTGGTTTTTGAGCTTCTGGTAGGCTTCGGCATTGTCCAGGGCGATCGCTGCCTGGGCGGCGAAAAACCCCAGCATCTCCTGGTCCGATTCCTGGAAGGAGCTGGTGTAGATACGGTTATCGTGATAGAGGACCCCGATGAGTCGATTTCGCAGAATCATGGGGACACAGATCAGGGAGCAGATCCCGTCGCCGGCCCGGGTCTCCATCCCGTTGCCGTGGTTTTCCGCCAGAATGGTCCCCCTGCCGGTACGGGCGGTCTCCGTGATGATCTGCATGGACCCGCTGAAATCCGATGCGGTCACCTGGCTGGAGGTCAGGTTTTTGGCCGCCCGCAGCACCAGCTTGCCGCTCTGCTTGTCAATGATGAAGATAGCCCCTCGCTCCGCCCCGATCAGACGGTTCACGGTGGAAATAATATGACCGGCCAGATCCCGGTGATCCCTGAAGGTGACCAGCTCCTGCCCCAGCTTGAGAATCTCCTTGAGCAGCTCGGTCTCATTATTCAGGTCCCGCAGGATAAACCGGAAATCATCCGGGACCAGCTTTTCGTTCAGGTTTTTGAGATAGGAGACTTCGGGCAGTGCCAGTGCCGCGGCTTCGGATCGCTGTCCTCTTTTCAGCATCAGCCGGGCCAGCTCCAGTCGGCTGTGCGCCAGATAAATACAGCGCCCGGACCGTTCCAGGCAGGCAAGGGACTGTTTCAGGCTCTTATGGACATCCCAGTCCGGGAGTTTCCGGTTTTTCTTCAGCAGCGCCCGGTAATAGAAGGCGACCCCCTTGATAAAGATATTGTTGGTTTTAATGGAAAAAGCGATCTCCTCCTCCAGCTTCAGCCCCTCTACCCGGGGATAACGACCCTGTTCCATCTCCCAGCACAGTTCCATGATCAGGGGAAAGGGCCTGAGCAGGTACTGGAATTCCCGGCTCAATTTGAGGTAATTTTTCAGGGCCGCCACCGACTTCTTGCGGCTGCCGGTTTTATAACAGGCATACGCCAGCCCGTGCAGCGCCCAGACATGCACCCACTGGTTGTGCCCCTGGATCGCGCCATCCAGGGCTTCTTCAAAATAGCGGATCGCTTCCTGATACTGTCCCATTTCCGAAAAAATCAGCCCCATGACACAGGTCGCGTTGCAACCGATATTGATGTTGCCGATCTCCAGGCAGTGCTTGCGGATCACATTCATCATGCCCAGACCCTGGGAGAAGTGGCCCATATGCGCCAGGCAGGTGGCCACTGCCATCTGGGCAATGAAGGAAAATTTGCTCTGGGGAATCTCCTCAATTTCCGGGGCATACTTTTCGTAATCGCTGACCACGTCCTGCAGCATGCCCTGCCAGTACTGGAAAAAAACCCGGTACACATTGGCTTCCCGGCGAAAGGCCGGATCCTCGATCTCCCGGGCCAGCGCCCAGCCCAGCTTATACTCGCGCAAAGCGGAGGGGTAGCGGGATCGTGTCCACTCCTTGATCGCCAGCGACATTCTCAGGATGGCCAGCTGGGTGTTCAGACCCAGCGCTTCCGCCCGTCGAATCGCGTCTGCGACATTGGAGCGGATCTGTTTCAGATCCGCCGGATTGGATATTTTCAGATAGTGGATGGTGGTCTCAATCAGGAGCCGGTCCGCCTCGTCCCCCTGAATTGTCCCCAGGTCCCGGATCGCCTTCTGGTAGTAGGTGTGTGCCTCGTTGAAACGGAACGCCTTGCGGCAGCGGTTCCCGGCAGCTGCAAGCTGCCGGCAGCCTTCCAGGTCATTGGTCAGTTCCAGGAGATGACCGGGCAGTCGCCGGTCGTGCTCCGACCGCTCCGGAAGTTCCCGGAGAAGAATCTCGGACGCCTGACGACGCAGCTGCTCTTTTGTCTCGGGGGAGAGCGACCGGTAAAGACCCGCCTTGAATTCCGGGTCACAGAAACAGTAGGATCCGCCCCGGGACTGCTGCAGATGCCCCTTTTTCTGTTCCTGGTCCAGCACCGTCAGTATGGCGGACGCTTTTTCCCGGCTCATCTCCAGCAACCAGTCGATGGAAAAATCGTTTTCAAAGATGGAGGCGAGAACCAGGATATCGGTTTTGTTTTTCAAATCATCTCTCTCTTGCAGTGGCAGACCCATGAATCATTCCTCATGCAGTTTTTGGGAAGCAGTGACGCTGCCTGTTTCCAGGATTCCCTTCAGGTGGGTCATCCTAGGAAATTCACCCAGCAGTCGTCAAGAAAAAATACGAATATTGGGGTATAAACGGTTTTTCGTGTCACCCGGTTCATCAAGATAGATTCACATTATTTTTTTTACTCGTTATTACAGTATATTATATTCATATAAGAGGTTGGCACAGCTCTCGCAGAGAGAGTAGCCGTCAGCCACTCCTTTGATCTTTGTGGTTTGTATGAAAAACACTCACCACAGAGACACGGAGATCACGAAGGAAAACAAGCTGAACTGAGTGACTGTCATAGAGCTGTTTTAATTGCCTGGAGCAGTTTCCTGGATGATCTTGACGAAGCGAAGCGTCCGAGACCCCGCCTGTCTGAGCGAAGCGAGTTTTGGAGTGAGAAGCGAAACTTGCAGCTTCGAAGAGCAAAGCAAGTCTTAGATCATCTTGAAATAAGTCTCCCCACTGAAAGGGGTTTATATCAATCGCGGGTGAATACCGAGATATCATTCTCATTCTTCGTTGTGCCTTGACACGGGGCATGCTGGTTTGTATGGTCTGAACCAGTAGGTCTCTCACAACGGATTGGAAAGTCATCAGCAACTATTCACCTGTATACGCCCCAAAGGGTTTGTGTTTCAAGAAACGCATGAATCCTCCTGGAAACCATCCATGGCTTCCAGGGTTCTTGAAACACAAACCCTTCGGGGCTGAGCGGAAATCAAACTGAATAGATACAGTCATCATTAATATAATATAATGGAACAGATGAAAGAAATTTTATGCCCCATGCCGGGGAAAATTATAGAGATCACTGTCCAACTGGGCAGTCAGGTTGTCAACGACACCCAGGTCATGATTCACGAAGCCATGAAAATGGAAAATTCAATTGTCGCCGGTTGCGAAGGCACCGTTCGCGAAATCCTGGTCGGCCAGGGAGATGTGGTCGAGACCGATCAGGTTTTGATCACCCTGGACTAAGACCGCATCCCGCAGCGCACGTTCGCATCATCACCCAACCCGGCGGGCAGCATTTCCCCCCGACGGGATGCAACGGGTCGCACTCTTACTATAATATATGGCACCTTGATTAATTAAAATTATCGAATTTACCACACCAAAGGGTTGAACTTTCAAGAAACGCACGCGTCCATCCATGGAGCTCCTGGAAGCCATCCATGGCTTCCAGGGTTCTTGAAAGATCAACCCTATGCTGCTGACTGAGTTCCAGTTAATCAAGGTGCCCTTAAGAACCTGAACTGAACCGATGGGAATACAAGAGAATATCGAGGAACTGAACAGACGGAAAGAGACCGCCCTCAAAATGGGGGGTGAAAAGAAACTTGACCTGCAGCGCAGCCGGGGGCTGCTCAATGCCCGGGAACGGATCACCCAACTGCTGGATCCGGGCTCATTCTTTGAGATCGGTGCCCTGACCCATTCCGACATTCCCGGCATGGAGGCAAAAACCCCCGCCGATGGCAAGATTGACGGTTTTGGCACGATCAACGGCCGCCAGGTGGGGGTTTCCGCCAATGATGTCACTGTGCTGGCCGGGGCCGGTGGGCGCGTGGGTCACAAAAAGGCAGCAGGCATCATGACCCGGGCCATCGAAAAGGGCTTCCCCTTTGTCAATCTCGGGGAGGCCGGGGGGGCCAGAATTCCGGATATTCAGGGGTCGGACGGGATGAGTTCCATGACCATCGGATCCAGGTCCGGTCGTCGTTACCGCAGGGTGCCCATGGTGGCCACCCTGGCCGGTGACTGTTTCGGCGATCCTTCCTGGATGGCAGCACTGGCTGATTTTGTGGTCCAGATCAAGGGGTCCTGTTTTGCCGTTTCCGGACCCCGGGTGCTGGAGATTGCCACCAATGAAAAGGTCAGCAGCGAAGAACTGGGTGGCTGGAAACTGCATGCCACCGTCACCGGGCAGATCGACCAGGCCGCCGATGACGAAGCGGACTGCCTGCGGATTGTCCGCGAATTTCTCTCCTACCTGCCGTCCCACGCCAACGAGCTGCCGCCGGTCACAGCCGGCGATGCCGAGGCGGCCGGACGGCAGGCACGGCTGTTGACCCTGATCCCCGAGCGGTCCAACCAGTCCTATGATATGGCTCTGGTCTTGAAAACACTGGTGGATCATGAAACCATCTTCCAGCTCAAACCGGATTTCGACCCCAGCGTCATCACTTGCCTGGCCCGGATCGACGGTCAAACCGTCGGGATTATCGCCAATCAGCCCTCCCGTTTTGCCGGCGCCATGGGACCCGACGGCTGTGACAAGTGCACCAGTTTTATCTGCCTGTGTGATTCATTCAATATTCCGCTGCTCTTCCTGCACGACACCCCGGGTTTTTTCGTGGGCAAGGAGGCGGAACGCAAGCGGATGCCGGGCAAGATCATCAATTTCATCGAGGCCCTGTCGAGTGCAACGGTCCCCAAGATATCGATCATTATCCGCAAGTCGTACGGCATGGCCAACTGCAACATGTGCGGGGCCAATATGGGGGCGGATTTTCTCTACGCCTGGCCCGGGGCGGACATCAGTTTCATGGGCCCCGAGGTAGCCACCAACGTGGTTTTTGGCGCCAAGATCATGGCATCGGAAAATCCCGAAGCGATGCGGGCCCAGGCCATCGCGGAGCTGAAACTGGCCAGCGCCCCCTGGCGGGCTGCGGGTCTGGGGTTGATCGACGACGTGATCAACCCGCTGGAGACCCGGAAGATCATCATCACATCCCTGGCGCTGGCACGCGGCAGGAATGGCGGCCTGAGCGAACGACTGCTGGCAAACTGGCCGACAACCTTTTAAGGTACCAGGTTCAGGTTAGAAACGTTCTTGGACTCTTTTTTCCGTAACCACCGTCGTCTGAGATGATCCGGCGTCGTCGCCGCAACAAGCCACGATCCCGGGTTTCAGGGCGGTTCATTTTCGAATGCATATCGAACCTTTTGATGGAGTAAAAAGAATGAAAAAGCGATTCTGTTTGTTGAGTGCGGTGATGGTTGTTATCATGACTTTTACCTTGAGCTTCAGTGCTTATGCCTTCAAGTGGCCATGGGAAAAGGATGAGAAGGTGGGCAATGTCCGGGAGGAGACCACGGGTCCCATCAAGATCGGTTTCATGGGCAATCTTTCCTCTCCCTTCTCTCTCAGTTCCAAGGGTGCCGCCCAGATGGCGGTGGATGAGATTAATGCCGCCGGCGGGATCCTCGGAAAGCAGGTGGAGCTGATTATTGAGGACACCAAGGGGGAGATTCCCAAATGTGTGGAAATATACAAGAAGCTGGTCATTGTGGATAAGGTCCTGGCCGTGGTGATCGCCGAAAAGGTTGAGATGAGTGCTGCCGGCATGGAGATCGGGGCTGAACTCTTTCCGGAATACCCCCACCTCTTTTTCAGTACCATCGGGTCCGGTGATGTGATCTGGCAGCGTGTGCGGGACAACTACAGCAAGTACAAGTTCGGTTTTCAGACCTACTACGCGATCTCCACCCACTATCTGCAAATCTTCAGTGGCATGTTCACCGATATCTACAAGAACACCATGGGGATTAAAAAGGTGGCCCTGATCTATGAAGACATGGAGTGGACGAAGCCCCTGCGGGAGGGCATCCCCGGAGTCAGCCCGAGACTGGCAGAGGTTTACAAGCAGGCGGGTCTGGACGTGGTTTATGAAACAACGCTCTCCCTTGACCAGAAGATGTTCAACTCGGTTTTTGAAGAGGTGGCCGCATCGGGTGCCGAGGTCATCGACTGTGTGATCGGATATATTGACGAGGCTTCTTTTATCAAGCAGTGGGAGCAGTCCAGTGCCAGAAATACCCAGTGGATCATCTGGGGCGGTCTGGCAGGCATGCCACCCATCTGGAAAATGACCGGCGGTAAGGTGCTGGGCGGTATGGTGGGGTCCTCCATGGTGGCGGTGGATATCACCCCCAAGACGATCCCCTTCATGACCAATCTCTACACCAAGTACAAGGTCGGCCCGATCTTCGGCTCCCATACGACCTACGACACGCTCTACGGGTTTAAAAAGGCCCTGGAGACCGGCAAGACCCTGACCAATATCGATACCATGATCCAGAATCTGGAAACGGTGGAAGAGGTCGCGGTCCTGGGAACCATCGGCTGGGACGCCAAAAACCATTATAACCTGCCGTCCCCCAAGTACGTGACTCCCATCATCCAGTGGAAAGCCGACGGCAAGATGTATGTGATCTACCCGAAGGAGTATCAGCAGAAACCCTACGAATCACCTGTTGATATCAGAAAGTAAGATCTGCGCCCGATTTTTTCAAACCCGGTGGCGACCGGCAACGGCCTGCGCGGCTGTTGCCGGTGTCTGCAAACACGCCTCCCGAAGTGACGTCATATCCAAGAGAGATTTATGTTACTTGTCAAATTACAGTCGGTGCTGGTCTATACCTTTATCTGGGGGTCGATCTATCTGCTGATATCGCTGGGGTTTTCCCTGATCTGCGGTGTGCTGCGGATATTTCATCTGGGGTACGGGGTGATCTTCGTACTGGCGGCCTACGGCACCTGGATCTTTATTGATGCCGGTCTGGGACTGTTCCCCAGTATCCTGCTGATGATTCTGTTGCAGATCGCTGTTTCCCTGCTGGTCTTTTACAAGGGGATTTTTCAACGCTATCTGGACCGGGAGGAGATTCTGCTCACCCTGACTATGCTGGTCTTCATGATGGTGACCCACCTGGCCAATTATATCTACCCGATCACAGACGGCGTCAATCTGCCCACGACCATTATCGATGGCACCTTTACCATCGGTGCGGTTCGTATCTCCTACCAGATGCTGTTTGCGGCACTGACCGGTGTCCTGGTGACCCTCATCTATATTGTGTTTTTTCTGAAAACACGGATGGGACTGATCATCCGCGCCATGAGCCAGAGCACCCAGGCATCCCTGCTGCTGGGGGCCGATGTGAACAAGATGTACTATCTGGCCATGATCCTCTCCATCATCCCCCCCACGATCTGCACGCTGATGATCGCCCCCTTCTGGAGCATCGAGCCCCACATGGGTGCCAATCTGATGATGACCGCCATGTTGATTGCCATTCTGGGCGGACTGGGAAACCTGAAAGGAAGTATTATCGCCTCCTATATGATCGGGTTTATCCATGCCGGCGTCAGTTTTCTTTATGTGTCAAGATTCATGGGATTCGCCGCCCTGGTGATCACCCTGATCGTGATGATTTTCAAACGGGGCGGTCTGTTTGCAGGAGAGACCATATGGTAAGTTTTGAATTAAAACGGGATCGTATCCTGGCCCGCTGGAAGAAACAGAAGTACGAGTGGATCATCGAGCCCCGGTACTGGCGGAATCCCATCCTCTGGAGCATGCTGCTGCTGGTGGTGCCCCTGTTCATCACCGGGTATCCCAATATCCTGACCATGATCACGGTGGCAAATCTGTATGCCTGCATTACCATTCCCCTGGCCCTGCAGATGACCGGGACCGGCCGGCTCAATTTCGGCCCCCAGCTCTATCTGGGGCTGGGCGGGTATACGTCGGCGCTGCTCAACCTGCATCTGGGATTCAGTCCCTTTTTCACCCTGGTCGCCACGATCCTGGTCTGCATGCTGGTCTCCCTGCTGTTGAGCCCCATCACCTGGATTGCCAAAGGGCTCTATTTTTCCCTGATTACGCTGATCCTGCCCCTGGCCTTTCTGGATCTGACCTTTATCTACGGCAGTCTTTTCCGGGGCGAGGTCGGGCTGATGGGGATGAGCCCGGTGATCAACCTGGGTCGCATCACCTGGAACTATGTCTCCTATTACTACCTCTCCGTTTTCATGATGCTGATCTTTCTGTTTGTGGCCGAGAAGATCGCCCAGTCCCGATTCGGGGTCACCATGGCGGCGATCAACGAGAACGAGGATGTGGCGCTGATGATGGGGGTGAATGTCAACAAGTACAAGGTGTTTTACTATGTGTTCCCGTCGATTTTGACAGGGATTGTGGGCTGGTTTATTGTGCACACCTTCCGGACCTTTGCCGGCATCACCTACCTGCCCCTGGATTTCATGCTCAAAATGCTGATCATCGTTATGATCGGAGGTCGTGCCTCGGTTTACGGGATGATCCCGGGGGCTTACTTTGTCTGCTTTCTGGAGGACTCCCTGCGCAGTCTCGGCACCGTCAATTACTTTCTTTTCCCCCTGATTCTGATCATTGTGCTGGTGGCATTGCCTCGCGGAGAGGGGATCTATGGGCTGTATCACAAACGGCATCCCCGGGACTATTTTCCGGTCATGCGAGTAAGGAGGGAGTAGCGCCGTGCTGAAAATAGACAACATCACCAAAAGTTTTGGCGGCCTGAGAGCTGTCAACGATGTCAGTTTTTCCGTGAATCAGGGCGAGATCGTCGGTCTGATCGGCCCCAACGGCGCCGGTAAAACCACCCTGTTGAACTTGCTGTGCGGTATCTACAAGGTGGATTCAGGCAGTGTCCGGTTCGAGGGAAATGACATCACCAATCTGGCACCCAATCGCATCTGTCACATGGGGATATCCAGAACCTATCAGATCCCCCAGCCCTTTGATGCCCTGACCGCCCTGAGCGGGGTGACGGTGGCGGTGATCAACGGCAAGAAGCGGGAGAATATGACCCTCTCGGATGCCGGTCTGGACGCCTCCTATTTCCTGGAGTTTGTGGGGCTCTTTGCCAAACGGGATACCCTTTCCAGGGACCTGACCCTCTATGAACTCCGAATGCTGGAACTGGCCCGGGCCCTGGCCACGTCCCCCAGGCTGCTGCTGCTGGACGAAGCCATGGCCGGTCTGAACCCCGGTGAAGCCTCAAAGGCCCTGGACATGATCTGGAGCGCCCAGGAGCAGTTCGGGGTCACCATCCTCTGGATTGAACACGTGATGAAGGTGATCATGAAAGCAGCAAACCGCCTGGTGGTGCTTCAATATGGCGAAAAGATCGATGAAGGGCCCCCTGAAGCCGTCATGGCGAATGAGCAGGTGATCCAGGCCTATCTGGGAGGTTCCGATGTTAACGATTGATCAGCTTCAGGTCTCCTACGGGATTATCCCGGTCCTGCACCATGTCTCATTGACGGTTAATACCGGCGAAGTAGTCACGATCCTGGGCTCCAACGGTGCCGGCAAAACCTCGCTCCTGAACGCCATTTCCGGCGTTCTGAAACCGCGTGCCGGGGCGATTCGATTTGAGGACCAGCCCATTACCGGTCTTTCGCCCCACAGGATCGTCGCGCGGGGAATCGCCCAGATACCGGAGGGTCGGAAAATCTTTCCCTTCATGACCGTCCTGGAAAACCTGTTTATGGGGGCGTGTCTGCCCCGTATCTGGCCCGGTCGGTTGAAGATCCTGGAAAAGGTCTATACCCTCTTTCCCATCCTTAAGGAGCGCTCCCATCAACGGGCCAGCCTGATGAGCGGCGGTGAACAGCAGATGCTGGTGATCGCCCGGGGCCTGATGGCCCAGCCAAAACTGCTGCTGATCGATGAACCATCCCTGGGGCTCAGCCCGGTCATGATGCGGCATATTTACGACGTCATTGGGACATTCCCCCGGGACGGCGTCACCATACTCCTTTCCGAACAGAATGTGCAGTCCGCGCTCAAAATCGCCAACCGGGGATATGTGATGCAGGATGGCCATATTGTTCTTGAAGATACCGCTGACCGGCTGCTCAGGAGCGAACTGGTCAAAAAAGCCTATGTAGGAGGTTGACAGCCATGCAAAAGGAATATCAGGACTTTGCCCGGGGATTGTTCGACAAGGACCAGATCCCCCAAAAACCGGAAGCCCTGGCGGGACTCCGGGTGCTGGACCTCTCCCACATGATCTTCGGGCCCACCGCCGCCAAGACCCTGGGACAGTATGGTGCCGAGGTGATCAAGGTCGAGGTCCCCTACCAGGGGGACTATTGGCGCTCTTCGAGTTACTGGGGGAAGTTCTGGAAGCACTCCAACCCCTTCTGGCATTTCATCAACCACAGCAAGTATTTTGTGGCCATCGATGTCAAGAAAGCCAGGGGCAAAGAGATGATCCTCAAACTGGCGGAGATGTCCGACGTGGTGATCGAAAACTTCTCGCCGGGCACGGTCGACGCCTGGGGCATCGGTTATCGCCAGATCCGGGAGATCAACCCCCGGGTGATCTATGCCAGCTGCAGCACGTTCGGCCAGTACGGTCCCTTCCGCTACCTGCCCGGCTGGGATCTCCTGGCCCAGGGGGCCAGCGGGATGCTGGCCGCCACCGGGCATCCGGACACCGACAAGTATTTCAAGGTGCCGGACTTCTACGGTGATTTCTTCCCCGGTGTCTATGCCGCCATGCAGATCATGATTGCGCTCAACGCCAGGGAACAATCCGGAAAGGGGCAATACCTGGATATCGCCCAGGCTGAAATCCTGATGCGAGCCCTGCCCCACTTTACATACGAAAAAGCCACGGGCAATAAACTGGGCAGAACCGGCAATAGCGATCCCACCATGGCCCCCTCCGGGATTTTCAAAACCGGGGATAACGCTTTTATCGCCCTGGCCATCGGTTCCGACAGACAGTTTCAGGCCTTGTGCAACGGCATGCAGACACCGGAACTGGCAGCGGACAGCCGGTTTGAGAAGGCGGTGGATCGCCTCAAACCGGAAGCGGCGCAGGAACTGAACGCAAAAGTGACCTCCTGGGTAGCATCCCACACCCGCCAGGCGCTCATCGATAGCGCCGGGGAATTCGGGTTCCCCCTCGCACCGGTGATGGACGACCTGGATATCAGCGAAGATGAGTGGCGGCGGGAGCGGGGCAACGTGATGGTATTCGATGACGAGATGTACGGGGAGTTCGTACTGGAATCATCCACCACCCTCATGAGCAGAACCCCGAGCCGTATCAAATGGCTGACACGACCCCTGGGCTACCATAACCGGTACATTTTCAAGAAACTGCTGGGAATGAGCGAAGCCGAGATCGTCAAACTCGAAGGAGAAAGGGCGGTGGGCTACTGGGATTTCAGGGTGGGGCAGCGACCACCGGTCTACTATGATATCGACAACGATCCACTGTTTAACTATGGCAAGGAGAACCCTTCAGGGCACCTTGATTAACTGGAACTCAGTCAGCAGCAAAGGGTTGGTGTTTCAAGAACCCTGGAAGCCAGGGATGGCTTCCCGGAGTTCCAGGGATGGACTTGTGCGTTTCTTGAAAGATCAACCCTTTGCTGCGGTAAGTTCGATAATCTGAATGAATCAAGGTGCCCTTCATCATATCCTTTCCGGGAAAAACCGGTCGATACCGACCCACTATTTTCCGGCCGGGTTTGAAACATGTCATCACCCTTCTTCATAAACGGAGGTCGTCATAAAAGAGAAAGTCTATTCGCGGCACCTGAAAAAAAAAGGCACCGCCAGAAAAACGTCCCGCTGGGGCGATTCCCTGTTTCAAATGATGAGTCCGGACGGCAAGCCGGAGGCACTGGCAGATACCCTGGTGCTGGACCTGAGCTTTGCCAATTTCTCCGGTATTATCAGTGCCAGTCATTTTGCCGAAGCCGGTGCCGAAGTGATCAAGGTGGAACCGCCGGATGGTGATCCGGCCCGGGTCATGACCCCCCACGGGGAGACTATCGCAGGGGTGGGTATCCCCTTCCTCAGCGAAGGTCGCAACAAACGCCATATCACCCTGGACATCGCCTCGGACATCGACAGGGAAAAGCTGAAAAAACTGATCGCCCGAGCGGATGTGCTGATCGAATCCTACGCGCCGGGAGAGATGGACGCCCTGGGGCTGGGTTACCAGCAACTGCAGGCGCTGAATCCCGGATTGATCTATATTGCCATCACACCCTACGGCCAGTTCGGGTCCCTGGCGGAGCAACGATCCAATATTCCCTGGTCGGATCTAACGAGCCAGGCGGAATCCGGTCTGACGGCCCTGATTGGAGACCTGGCGGAAGCCCCCGAACCTTACAACTGGCCCACCCGGGCCGGGTTCTATGCCGCGGCCCATGCCACCGCCGCGGAGGTGGCCACCGCCGCCCTGGTGGCCCTTTTTTACAAACGCAGGACCGGTGAAGGGCAGATGCTGGATATCGCCACCGCCGATGCCTACTCATCCTGCGTCGGTATCCCTCCGATCTTCGGACATGTCTGGAAGCACGCCCGTATCCGCTATGGAACCCTGGACTACGGGTTATGCCCCTATGGCTTTTTCAAATGCAAGGATGGTCATGTGGCCATCGCCTGCTTCCGGGATCAGGATTTCCGGGCGGCCCTTAAAATCCTGGGGCGCTGGGATATGGAGGA
>Ga0180009_10001767_pt1 | contig 25991 bp, 24 predicted proteins | sample OS_PC_MetaG_FD_123537 | JGI IMG/M metagenome (GOLD analysis project Ga0180009, IMG submission 123537) | Groundwater microbial communities from the Aspo Hard Rock Laboratory (HRL) deep subsurface site, Sweden - OS_PC_MetaG | ecosystem: Environmental > Aquatic > Deep subsurface > Groundwater... | reverse complement strand
GGCCTGGTTCAGCATCGACACGACGAGATCGCGACGCTCGATGAAGATCTTGTTGTGCTCGGCGATGAAGTCCTGCGGGCCGTTCAGCGCCTCCACCCCGGCCCACTGCGTGATCGAGCACGGGTTCGACGTCGACTGCGACTGCAGCTTGCGCATCGCGCTGATGAGCTTTTCAGGCCCACCGCCATAGCCGAGCCGCCAGCCCGTCATGCAGTAGGCCTTCGACAGCCCGTTCATCGTCAGTGTGCGGTCGAAAAGTCCCGGTTCCACTTCGGCCGGCGTGCAGAAGACGTTGCCGTCGTAGATCAGGTGCTCGTACATATCGTCGCTCAACACCCACACGTTTTCGTGGCGCATGAGAACGTCCGTCAGCTTCTTCAGGTCGGTGCGCGAGTAGGCGGCTCCCGACGGGTTCGAAGGCGAGTTGAACAAGAACCACTTCGTGTTCGGCGTGATCGCGGCTTCGAGGGCTTCCGGCTGCATTCGGAAGCCGTTCTCCATGGTTGTTGGAACGAACACCGGCTTGCCGTCGCCGAGTTGGACGATGTCGGCATATGACACCCAGCACGGCGTCGGGATGATGACTTCGTCGCCCGGATTGATCGTCGCCATAAGCGCGTTGTAGAGCACCTGCTTGCCGCCGGTGCCGACTGAAACCTGGCCCCGCGTATAGTTCAAGCCGTTGTCGCGCTTGAACTTGGCGATGATCGCATCCTTCAGTTCCGGTATCCCGTCGACGTCGGTGTAGCCGGTCTTGCCCTCGTCCATCGCCCGTTTGGCCGCGTCCTTGATGTTCTCGGGCGTATCGAAGTCCGGTTCACCCGCGCCAAGCGAGATGATATCGCGGCCCTCGGCCTGGAGCGCGCGCGCTTTCGTCGAAACGGCAATCGTGGCGGACGGCTGGATACGATTCAGGCTGTCGGCAAGGAAACCCATGGGTCGTGGCCTTTCTACATGGGGCGAGAACAACTCGGGATGAGTACAATTCTTTCGCGCACGGCGGACGCGCGCCGCCGCGGGAATCTGCGGCAAGCTAGAGCATCATCCGACCATACGCGATCGCTTTTCGCGATCGGATGGCCGGATAGAGATGCTCCAGCATTATGATCTAGAGCAACTTTATCCGATCCAGAAATCGCCTCCGGCGATTCCGTCAGATCGGATGTTGCTCTACCGCTGGTCAAGCTGGGCCGCAACCAGATCCTTGGTCGGCGGTCCTGCGACCCGTCAGCCACACTCCTGCTGCCACTTCGAACGGGACGGCGAAAGACCCGAGCCTGCCACATTCCCGACCTTGCCGCGCCACACCCTCAGTCTTTCGTTGCAGGGTCAGGAGGATTCGCCGGAAGCGAATGCCATGACAAGGAATACCGATGCATGAGGAGGGTAGTGCAATGGACACGGGAATACTCGGTGATCCTCGCCGGTTTGGTCTCGATATCCTGGTCGGGCTGGCAATTTATTCCCTGCTCGCCGTGCTTCTGCTTGACGGTCAGGCGCCCCGCAACCTGCCCGAAGTCGGCCAGGTCCTTTCGATCAACGCCAATGCCGCAGATTATTACGCCAACAGCCCATTGGCCGTGGCGTCAGCGACGGCACCGCAGGACGATGCAAAGCCGTTCCGTTTCACCCATGGCTGGACTGCCCTGTGCGTCATGGCGAGCGTCTTTGCCATGCTCTACGCGTTCAATCTGGCGCTGTTTCGCCGGTTGTCGCAAGGGCAGGCCCTCGTGCGCCGGCGCCGGTTATAAACATGCTGATCGGTTCACCTTGGGATTTCGTAATGTTTGACCATATAGTGTCGGAAAGCACCCAATAGTGTTGGGCGATTGCGCCAGCACTGCCAAGCCAGTTTAGGAGCACCTCGTCATGCCAGGGACCGAAAAGCAGACGACCGGATTACGGCTCGCGCTCGCTGCGACGGCCGCATTGGCGGCCTTGGCATCCTTGTTCATGACCGGCGACAATCTGCTTCGCATGCAATTCGAAACGGCCTTCGAAACAAGAAACGTCGCGGCGCGCGATTTCGAACGCGGCGCGGCCAACCGCGTCCAACCTGTCGCGGCGAGCGAAGACTATTGGCTGGGCGACCTGAGCACGGCCGGGGCGACACCCGCAACCTGGAACGCGTCCCCGCAAGTCGCTATCGGTGACCGCGTCAAGCTTACGCTGAAAGGTGTCGAGCAGGTGCTGGAAATCGTCGCCGTCAAGACCGGTGCCGCCGGCATCGGCGGCGTGGCGGCAGGCAATGGATCATTCGGCAAGTCGACGCTTATCGTAACCCTGCATCCGGTTGGCGCGGCCGGCAAGCCCATTCACCTGCTGCTCGATGGCGAGGAAGAACTGCTCGGCTTCGTGCGCCAGTCCGACCGTCCCCACGAACTCTGATGGCGCAATTGCTGCCCAGCGCGGCTACACGCCACTTTTGCCGGTTGCCGTGATGAGAACGGCCGCTGTCGCTGGACAGGGGCGCCTGCGTCGGATAAATCCGGCAAAGCCCGCCATCAAACCGAGGGCGATCGAGCGTAGCTTTGAGGAGTGGCCATGCGTCTCAACCCACCGACCATCGTCATATTCCTGATTTCCTTTATCCTCGCCGTTCTCGCCTTGATCAGCCAGATGGGTTTCATCCCGGTCCCGCGCTACATTCCGCATCAGAATTTCTGGCTGGCCATGACGGCCTACCTGACATTGATGGTCGGCAATCTGGTCCGCGGGCTATAGAGCGGTTCTGGGGCGCACCAATAGCGCGTCTGCCGCAATGTCGTCGTGGGAGCGGTATTCACCGAGCCCAATGGCATCGAACTCGTCGGCGAATTGCGTTCCCTCGGTTTTGACGCCAAGCCCGCGCAACGCGGCGTTGATCGGCCAAAGCGAGCGCGGACGGCGTGCCGCCGTCAGAGCCATTGTCAAAGGGCCGAGCACAAGGCGACCGTCCTTCCACAGCACCGCGCTTTGTTCGCCGGCACCGCCGAAATAAGCCGTTTCGAGATAAGCGACCGCCGCCCCCTGCGAGGCGCGGGCTGCAAACGCCATGTCGCCGGTGGAAATCCGCGGACCATCGTCCAGCCAATCGCCGGTCCCTGAAAGTCGGTGCAGATCGTCCTGCAGATCGTCATCGAGAGGCACGACAAACATGCTGCCTGCCGGCCTCAATGCATAGATCCGCGCATACCGCGATGCCTGTTCGAAGACCCGCATCGTCATCAGCGGTCCAGCAAACAGCCTCAACGCATGGGCCATCCGGCGCCCCCTTCACAAGCAGCCGCAACACGGCCGGAAATGACCAGTTCGCCGCCGCGAAACCTCGGCGCTAAGCTCACCAGCCGATCGGCTTCTTGTCGCGAAAGAACCCGCCGGTCGGTCCGTCGTCCTCGAGCGTCGCCAGCCAGATCGCCGTCTCGGCGCCCTCTTCGATGGAGCGGGTGGCGTTCGGGCCGCCCATGTCGGTCCTGACCCAGCCCGGACACATGGAGTTGACCTTGATGTTGCCCGGCCCGATATCGGCCGCCGCGGTCCGCGTCAGCGCATTGAGCGCGGTCTTGGAGAGCCTGTAGGAGGTATAGCCACCCCCCATTTCAGAAAGCTGGCCAAGCGTCGACGAGATGTTGACGATACGGCCGTAGCCTTCCTTCTGCATGTAGGGCAGCACCGCCTGGATCATGCGCAGCGGGCCAATGGTGTTGGCATCGAGTGTCGACAGCACTTCTTCGATCGGGACGTTGGCAACGTTGGTTGCCCCTGCGGCCGCCGTCGAACCCTGCAGCACACCGGCGTTATTGACCAGGATGTCGATCCGACCGAACAGGTGGCAGGTCTGGGCCACGGCAGCCTCGACGCTTTCGCTGCGGGTGACGTCCAATTCGACGACGGCCGGCTCCAGGCCTTCGGCCCGCAGCTGCGCGGCCGCCGCTTCGCCCTTTGCCTTGTCGCGCGAGCCGATGGCTGTCAGCACCCCGAGGCGGGCCAGCTGGCGCGAGATCTCGAGGCCGATGCCGCGGTTGCCTCCGGTTACAAGCGCCGTTCGTGTCTCTGCCATCTGCCTCTCCGCATTAGGGGATCCGAGCCCGTTTCCTCAGGCGACTTTACCTTACGATCACGGCATGGGAAACCGAACCCGAAATGTGTCAGAGAATAGCAGACCACAAGGTTGCCTTTACCAAGTTCTGATTTGGTTTCCTGAATACTGACGAATTCCCCAATAGCAGCCCGTTCGGCGGCAAAAAGCGGCAAGGGCAGAGGGCGGGATAGGCGAAAATTAACGCGAGTTTCCGATGATGGGGGTCACCGGGCTTCAAGACTGTCTGGCCGATGCGGCCCAAGAGCCAAAAATATGAAAAACTTAATCCGGCACTTTCCAGGCAGTGTCTTCTCAGCGCTGCGCTCGGAAGCCGGCAGCATCCTGCCGATGTTCGCTCTCTCCTTGATGGCGATGTTCGGCACCATCGCCGCAGCCGTCGACTTCGGACTTGCATACTCGCACCGTGACAGGCTGCAGAAATCCGCCGATTCGGCAGCTCTCGCAGCGGCAATCCTGCTTGATGCCACCGAAACCGAACGCAAGCAGCGCGCAGCCAACGCCTTCAACGCGAATTACGCCGATGCAAGCAGCGCCACGTTCGGCTTAACGGTCGATTACAACGGTTCGAGCCAGCAAACTTACGTCGTTGCGACAGCAACAAGGAAGCTGCGAACCCATATCCTGCCCCTCTTCGGATATACCGAACTGGACTTGAAAACCGTCGTCAAGGTGCCGATCCCGCGCCTGCTCGACGCCGAAGTCGTCCTCGTTCTCGATTACTCGGATTCGATGATTGCGAACCAGAAGTACGTGCGCATGCGCGATGCCGCAATCCAGCTGATCGACACCATTTCGCTGAACGGCACCAACAAGCGAGCCAAATTCGGCGTCGTTCCCTTCGCCGCGATGGTCAAGGCAGACCTGCCGGGTTGGGCGATCCGCAGCGATGTCAGCTATACCGGATGCACCCAGGATCGGCGCTCGCCCCATAACGGCCTGGAGGCCTCGCCCAATGGCAACGACGACACCAAATGGGGCGAAGTCACGAGTGCGCACGTCTGTTCAGACATGGCCGCGGCCAAGCTCGACGTCGTGCCGCTAACCAACGATGCTTCCAGCGTCAAGGCCAAGATCGGTGCGATGCGACCCTACAAGTGGACCCACATCGCGGCCGGCGCCGAATTCGGCTGGCAGGTGATATCGCCCACCGGCATATTCGGCGGCGCCAACCCCTACGATCCCGACCGGACCATCAAGGTCGCCATCATCCTGTCCGACGGCATGCAGACCGCACCCGGCTGGGGCCCGGATTCGACCCAGTCGACCGTCCACGCCGAAAACAATCTTTCTGCCCTTTGCTCCGGCATGAAGGCGCGGCAGATCAAAGTCTACACGATCGGCTACGATCTTTCCGACGACCACACCAAGACGCTACTTGGCGACTGCGCGGGGGCCGGCCGCTTCTACGATGCCAACGACATCCAGACCGGAGTCTTGTCCGCATTCGTCGACATCGGCGAAAAGGTCCGCGACCAGATGGTCCGTCTCAGCCAGTAGCGGCGAATCGAGGCGCCGGCTTTTCAAAACATGCCGATCGCAAGGCGGGCTTCGTCCGACATGCGGCTCATGTCCCAGGGCGGATCGAAAACGAGGTTGACCTTGACCCGGCTGACGCCCGGCACGGCGTTGACCGCGTTTTCCACCCAGCCCGGCATCTCGCCAGCTACCGGACATCCCGGCGCCGTCAGCGTCATGTCGATATCGACCTCGCGCTCGTCGCCGACATCGATCCGGTAGATCAACCCGATCTCATAGATGTCGGAGGGAATTTCCGGATCATAGACGGTCTTCAGCGCCGCGATGATATCGGCGGTCAGCTGATCGAGCTGTTCGGCAGACAGTGCCGAATCCGGCACCGGCGTCCCGCCTTCGGCAACGCTTGGCGTCGGCGTCGCCACAGCCTCCGCAGCCGCCTCCCCGGCGCTGTCCGTCCGGGCCGCGACGCGCTCATCGGCCACGTCGATCCCGGCGCGCTCGGCCTCGTCTCCAGCCTGAACCGGTTTCCTGTCGTCCATCAAGCAAAGAACTCCTTGGCATGTACCAGCGCGTCGGCAAGTGCGTCGACTTCCTCGCGCGTACTATACATCGCAAACGACGCCCGGCACGTCGCCGTGACACCGAGCCGGTCCATCAGCGGCTGCGCGCAGTGATGCCCGGCACGCACCGCGATGCCGCGCCGGTCGATGATGGTCGAGATATCGTGCGGGTGCAGGCCCTCGATCGAGAACGACACTATCGCCGCCTTGCCGGGAGCGGTGCCGTGTATCTTGAGCCAGTCGAAATCGCCGAGCCGTTCGGCCGCGTACCGGCCGATCGCCTCTTCGTGCGCGGCGATGTTTTCCCTGCCGATCTGCATCATGTAGTTGAGTGCCGCGCCAAGACCGATGGCTTCGACGATCGGCGGCGTGCCGGCCTCGAAGCGGTGCGGAGGATCGGCGTACGTCACCTTGTCGACGCTGACCGTTTCGATCATTTCGCCGCCGCCTTCGTAGGGCGGCATGCGATCGAGATGATGCTTCTTGGCGTAGAGCACGCCGATTCCCGACGGCCCGTAGGTCTTGTGGCCGGTGAAGACGTAGAAGTCGCAATCGAGATCACGCACGTCGACGGGCATGTGCACGGCGGCCTGGCTGCCGTCGACGAGCACGGGAATGCCGCGCTCATGAGCGATACTTATTACCTGCTTGATCGGTACAACCGTGCCGAGCACATTCGACATGTGGGTGATGGCAACCATCTTCGTGCGCGGCGTCAGAAGCGCTTCGAACTCATCGATCAGGAATTCGCCGTTGTCAGCGATCGGCGCCCATTTGATGACCGCCCCGTTGCGTTCGCGGTGATAATTCCACGGCACGATGTTCGAATGATGCTCCATGATCGACAAGACGATCTCATCGCCCTCGCCGATGACAAGGCCGCCGCACGACTGCGCCACGAGGTTGATCGCCATCGTCGCGTTGCGCGTGAAGATGATCTCGTCGCTCGACCCGGCGTTGAGGAAGCGTCGCGTGGTTTCGCGGGCCTCCTCGAAATTCGACGTCGCCGTGTTGGAAAGGTAGTGCAGCCCGCGGTGAACGTTGGCGTATTCGAAGCGGTAGGCGTGATCCATCGCTTCGAGAACCACGCGCGGCTTCTGCGCGCTGGCGCCGTTGTCAAGGTAGACCAGCGGCTTGCCGTACACCTCGCGAAACAGGATCGGGAAGTCCGTCCTGATATGGCCGACGTCGAAGGCTGCCCCGCGAGGCCCGCGGGTACGGTCGATATCGGCATCAAAGTCCAAGGTCATCTCGTCCTCTCGTTTCCCGCAAGAAGCCTGCGATCATTTCGACAGCCAGCCGCGCGCGAAGCCCATGAGGGCTTCGTTGATCGCCTCATCCTCGACGAGCGCCACAGCTTCGCCGATAAACGACTCGATCAGCAAGACCCGCGCGACGTCGGTTGGGATTCCGCGCGACTGACAATAGAACAGCAGGTCCTTGTCGAGTTCCGCACACGTCGCGCCATGTCCGCAGACCACATCGTCGGCGAAGATCTCAAGCTCCGGCTTGGAATCGAACTCGGCATCCGGCGACAGCAGCAGCGCTTGCGACATCTGCTTGCCGTCGGTCTTCTGGGCCACCGACTGCACGATGATCTTGCCTTGAAAGATTCCGCGTGAATGATCATCAAGAACCGCCTTGAACAATTCACGGCTCTCGCAGCCCGGTACGGCATGATCGACGACCAGTGTGGTATCGACGTGATCGCCTCCTCTGCCGAGGAAGACGCCGGAAAGATCAAGCTTGGCGTCCTCTCCATCGAAGACGACCTGGATCTGGTTGCGGGCCAGGTTGATGCCCTGCGTCAGCTGGAATCCACGGTATTCGCAGGCCTTGCCGAGCCGCGCGATCCAGTTCGCCAGATGCGTCACGGCGCTACCGTCGTCGGCGGCGACCTTGACGTGGGTCAGGCGAGCATCGTCGCCGACGCTGATTTGCGTTGCCGTATTGATCTGACCGTCGCTCGCAGCGCCTGGCAGCGACACGAATGCTTCGACGATCCGCGCCGATGCCTTGGCGCCAACCTCGAGGACGTTGCGCACAGCCGCGAAGCACGGCTGAGCGCCGGCCCTGATGTTCACCAGCAGCAGCGGCTTCTCCAGTTCGGCTTCCGCATGAACGCGCACGACCGCGCCGTCGCTCATGTAGGCCGTATTGAGCGCCAGCACTGCGTTGCTCTCCTGACCCGCAAATCCGCTCAGCGCCGATTCGGTCGCTTGCGCATCCTCAAGGGCGCTCGCCAGGCTTTCGACTTCGAGACCCGCCAACGAACCCCGCGACGACAAATCCGGCCGGTGCGCACCGTTGACGAACACGATCCGGTGCGCGTCGATCTGCGCCAGCGGGCCGATCGCGACGATCACGTCGGCGATGGTCATGGCGAGTTTATCGCCGGTCCGCGCCGGCAGCGCCTCCTTCACCGCGCTTCTGAGATCGGTATACTTCCATTCTTCGATGCGTCGGTGCGGCAGGCCCAGTTCCTCGAACCGGCGTGCAGCGCCTTCGCGGGCTTCGCGTACCGCCGCCGATCCCGGCAGCGTCGCGCGCATTTCGTTGAAGCCCTCGGCGAATGATTGCTCCGCCTTCGTTTTCATCACTGCCACGGTCATTATCGCGCCTCCTGCGCGTCGTCGTTACCAGTTTCTCAAGACCCGCCGGCCCACTCTTGACCGATGGCCCGGCGCAAGCCTGGCTCAGGCGGCCTTCTCGCCGAACTCGGCGTAGCCCGATTTCTCGAGTTCGAGCGCCAGTTCCTTGCCTCCCGAACGCTGGATCCTGCCCTGCGCGAGAACATGGACCTTGTCGGGCACGATATGGTTCAACAGGCGCTGGTAGTGCGTGATGACCAGCATCGCGCGCTCTGGCGAGCGGAGTGCATTGACGCCTTCGGAAACAACCTTCAAGGCATCGATATCGAGGCCGGAGTCGGTTTCATCGAGAACGCAGAGCGTCGGCTCGAGCAGTGCCATCTGCAGAATTTCGGAACGCTTCTTCTCACCGCCCGAAAAGCCGACATTGACCGGCCGCTTCAACATCTCGACGTCGATGCTGAGTTCGCCGGCCTTCTGCTTGACGAGCTTCATGAACTCCGGCGTCGTCAACTCCTCCTGGCCACGCTTGCGGCGCACCGCGTTGGTCGCGGTCCGCAGGAAGGTGAGGCCGGCAACGCCGGGAATTTCCATCGGATACTGAAACGCCAGGAAAACGCCGGCGGCGGCGCGCTCGTCCGGTGCCATTTCGAGGATCGATTCCCCGTTCCAGAGGATATCGCCTTCGGTCACCGCATAGTCGTCGCGTCCGGCGAGAACATAAGCGAGCGTCGACTTGCCCGATCCGTTCGGCCCCATGATCGCATGCACTTCGCCCTTCGGCACGACGAGGTCGATCCCCTTCAGGATCGGCTTGTCCTCCTCGGCGATCTTCACGTGCAGATTCTTGATTTCCAGCATTCCATCAAACTCCGGTCCGTCGATTTTCAAAGGTGTCTCGTCGTCCTTTTCCAGGGACTTATTCCTCGGCCTTTTCGTCAAGCATGTCGCGGTAGGGCTTGCCGTTGTGGCGCCACAGCCATTCACCGTCGGTCTTGCGCTTGGCAAACTTCGTGAAGTTCCAGACGGCATAGAGCATGGCAAGTGCCCATACGATAAACCCGGGCAACCGCGTCTCCTGGCTCAACGACAAGAGCCACGGCACCGAAACGAGCGGCAGTAGAATCGCGAAAGCACTTGTCGCCAGCACGCCCTTCCAGTTGGTTGGAACCGCGCCGTAGCCGTGCCGCTTCGGCTTGAACCAGAACTCTTCTTGCTCCTTGCTCATTCGAAATACCGCTTCGGCTGACCCGCCTCATCGGCATCGGCCCAGGCAAAAACGCGGGTCATGACCTCTTCATAGAAGGTCTTGTCGAGCACCGGGCAATCCGTGTCGGGATACATGATGTTGTCGTCGACACTGATGCTCATGTCGTCGCGCGCGCGGACCCTCAGAGAGCGCCCGGCCTGGACAAACCGCAAAACGGCATCGTCTTCCTCGATTCTGACGCCGCGATCGGCGAGGCGCTTCAAGTCACCCGCCGCCTCGATCCACTCGGTGAGGTCGAACACGATGTCCTGCATCCGTTCCAGACGATAGAGCCGCTGGAACTCCTCCACCTCGGCAAGGTAGGCGCCAGCCGAGATGTTCGCTTCGATTTCGAGCTGCCGCACGATCGCGGCGTTGCGCTCGGTCCTGTCGTTCATAACAACGCGCTCCTTAGCCCACCGAACCTTCAAGCGAGATGCCGATGAGCTTTTGCGTTTCCGCCATGAACTCCATCGGCAACTGCTGCAGCACGTCGCGCACGAAGCCGTTGACGATCAGCGTCACCGCTTCCTCTTCCGACAGACCGCGCTGCATGCAGTAGAACAGCTTGTCGTCGGAAATCTTCGAGGTCGTCGCCTCGTGCTCGAAATGTGCCGTCGAGGTTTTCGCTTCGATATAAGGCACCGTGTGCGCCCCGCATTTGTTGCCGATCAGAAGCGAGTCGCACTGCGTGAAGTTGCGGGCGTTCGTCGCCTTGCGGTGCGCCGAAACGAGCCCGCGGTAGGTATTGTCCGAATGGCCCGCAGCAATCCCCTTCGAGATGATACGGCTCGACGTGTTCTTGCCGAGGTGGATCATCTTGGTGCCGCTGTCGACCTGCTGGTAGCCGTTCGAGATCGCGATCGAGTAGAACTCGCCTCTGCTGTTGTCACCGCGCAGGATGCAGGAGGGATACTTCCAGGTGATCGCCGAACCGGTCTCGACCTGGGTCCACGAGATCTTCGAGTTGTTGCCGCGGCAGTCGCCGCGCTTCGTCACGAAGTTGTAGATTCCGCCCTTGCCGTCCTTGTCTCCCGGATACCAGTTCTGCACCGTCGAGTACTTGATCTCCGCATCATCAAGCGCGACCAGTTCCACGACAGCCGCATGCAGCTGGTTTTGATCGCGCATCGGCGCGGTACAGCCTTCGAGGTAGGAGACGTAGGAACCCTTGTCGGCGATGATTAGCGTGCGCTCGAACTGCCCCGTCTGCATGTCGTTGATGCGGAAATAGGTCGACAGCTCCATCGGGCAGCGCACGCCCTCGGGGATGTAGACGAACGAACCGTCCGAAAACACCGCCGAATTGAGCGAGGCGTAGAAGTTGTCGGATTTCGGCACGACCGAGCCGAGGTACTTCTTCACGAGTTCAGGATGCTCGCGGACGGCTTCCGAGATCGAGCAGAAGATGACACCGGCCTTCTTCAGTTCGTCCTTGAACGTGGTCACCACCGACACCGAGTCGAAGACCGCATCGACCGCCACCCTGGCGCCCTGCACGCCGGCCAGCACCGCCTGCTCCTTCAGCGGAATGCCGAGCTTCGCGTAGGTGGCGAGCAGTTCGGGATCGACTTCGTCGAGGCTCTTGGGTCCCTCGGTGCTCTTCGGGGCCGAGTAATAATAAAGGTCCTGGAAGTCGATACGCGGGTAGTGCACCCGCGCCCAGGTCGGTTCCTGCATCGTCTTCCAACGCTCGTAGGCATCAAGCCGCCACTCCAGCATCCATGCCGGCTCGTCCTTGCGCGCCGAAATGTAGCGGATCGTGTCTTCATCGAGGCCCTTCGGCGCGCGCACGGATTCGATCATCGTCTCGAAGCCGTACTTGTACTTGTCGACGTCGATTTCCTTGACCTTTTCGATAGTCGACCCAACTGCCGGCATACCGGTCTCCTTCATGTTGTCTTGCGTCTTGTCTGGCATCTGGCGGCCAGCAACGATGTTTCAAGGCTGCCACCGCCGCGCTTTCGAAACTGCTGCGATCAGGCCGCCGCTTCCGCGACGCCCGCCCGTTTCCTGTTCATCACATCTCCCCAGGTCATGAGGAACTGCGACACGTCCTTTTCGGTGCTCGACCAGCCAAGGCTGAAGCGCAACGCCGACAGCGCCAGCCCATCCTCCAAGCCCATCGCCGTCAGCACATGGCTGCGGCCGACTTTGCCTGACGAGCAGGCCGATCCGGCGCTGACGGCAATGCCGGCAAGATCGAAGGCGATGACGGATGTCTCCGCCCGAACGCCGGCAAGCGCGATCGAACTGGTATTGGCCAGCCGCGGGCTGCCTTCGCCGATCACAACCGCATCCGGCGTGAGCGCCTTGACGCCCATTTCCAGCCGGTCGCGCAGCGTTTCCATGCCGCCCTCACCGGATTCACTCAATGCGCAAGTCGCGGCGGCTCCGAAACCGGCGATGCCGGCTACATTCTCCGTGCCCGCCCGCAGCCGGCTTTCCTGTCCGCCACCAACGACTAGCGGCCAACGCAATTCGCCGCCCGGCCCCTGGATGATCGCGCCAACGCCTTGCGGTCCGCCGATCTTGTGCGACGACACCGTGAGAAACGCGATTGCCTTCCCGCCGACATCGATCGCGATCCTGCCGGCCGCCTGCACCGCATCGACGTGCAGTAGAGCTCCATGACCGGCAACGAGTTCGGCGACGTCGTGGATCGGTTGCACGATCCCGGTTTCGCCGTTGGCCCACTGCACCGAAACGAGGCGCTCTCTCTCGCCTCCCATCTGCAGCCACGTCCGCAACGCGTCGAGATCGATGCGGCCGTTGCTGCGAACGGGAAGCGCCGTAAAGCGGTCCGCGCCCAAGCGCCTGGCCGGCTCGATCACCGAAGGATGCTCGACGGCCGACACGGCGACGGCCGCCCAGCGCGATTGAGCGATAATTGCATTGTTGGCTTCGGTGGCGCCGCTCGTGAAAACGACATTGCGCGGCCTTGCGCCGACAAGTTCGGCAACGTGCCGCCGGGCCTTTTCAACGATCTCGCGGGCCCGCCGGCCCTCGAAGTGAACCGAGGAGGGGTTCCCCGTCGCATCGAGGGCTTCGATCATGGCAGCGCGCGCTGAGGGCCGCAGCGGTGACGTCGCGTTGTGGTCGAGGTAGATGCGCGGCGATGCGCCAGCACTCATGACGCCACCCTTTCGTGCAAGCCCGATATGCCGCCGACGGTCAGCCTTGCGGAGCAATCCCCATCGATAACATCGCGCAGCGTGACCTGCGAGAGGAAGCCTGCGATATGCGCGCCAAGTGCCGCCCAAAGCCCATGCGTCAGGCAGCGTTCCTCTCCGAGGCACCCGGCGCCTTCGTCCATGCAGCGCGTCATGCGCGTGCGTTCTTCGACGGCCCGCATGATTTCGGACACCGTGATCAGCTCAGGCGCGCGGCCGAGCCGGTATCCGCCCGACCGCCCGCGCTCGCTGACGACGAGATCGGCCCGCCGCAGCAGCAGGAAAATCTGCTCCAGATAGGCCAGCGAGATCTGCTGGCGCTCGGCCACGGCCGACAGCGGCACGGCTCCGTCATCGCAGAACTTGGCGATGTCGGCCATCGCCGTGACGGCGTAGCGGCCTTTGGTGTTGAGTTCCATTCGTGTCGCCTTCCACGGTCCGCCAGACGCAATACCCTGCCAGAGCGCCAACACCCGTTTCCTGGATCGGCAATCAGCAAGCGGCAGCGACAGGCGCCGCCCTTGCGTATCGGACTTGCATTCGGGCACGGTGTTCGTGTTAAGAACGCCATCCTGGAGAGGGAGAGGGTCGACGCTCTTTTTTCGAACCATTCTAAACTTGTGTGGAATATGTAAATTCCGAGCGAGGAAGTCAAGTATTCGCCAGCCGCGCATTGGTCGCGCCGGAATGTGCCGCGATTTGAGGTCCGCCCGCCGCCAGGTGCGGTCCGAGAGCCCGGGGGAAATGGTGAAGACAACCCCGCCGCAGTTGGCGGTGTGTTGCACACGCTCGACGTAGCGCCACATTGCAAGACACCCGGCAGCAATGCCGATCCGCCACAAAGCCAAGAACAAGCGAGTAAAAATGCCCGAACTGATCATGAATGGCCCGGCAGGACGCCTGGAAGCCCGCTATCACCACGAGCCGGCTTCCGACGCGCCGATTGCGCTGATCCTGCACCCGCATCCGCAATTCGGCGGCACGATGAACAACCAGGTGGTCTATAACCTCTACCACACCTTCGTCGAGCGCGGCTTCTGCGTCCTGCGCTTCAACTTCCGCGGCGTCGGACGCAGCCAGGGCTACTGGGACGGCGGCCCAGGCGAACTGGCTGATGCGGCAAGCGCGCTCGACTGGATGCAACTCGTCAAACCGGATGCCAAGAGCTGCTGGATCGCCGGCGTGTCGTTCGGCACCTGGATCGCCATGCAGCTGCTCATGCGCCGTCCCGAAGCAGAGGGTTTCATCTGTGTCGCCCCGCCGTCGAACCTTTACGACTTCTCGTTCCTGGCCCCCTGTCCGTCTTCGGGGCTGATGATCAACGGCGACATGGACCGCGTCGTCCCCTCCAACTCGGTCGCCGAACTGACCGTGAAACTGAAGACCCAGCGCGGCATCAAGATCGAGCACGAGATCGTGCCCGGCGCCAACCACTTCTTCGAAGGCAAGATGGACGAACTGACGTCGCGCGTCGGCGCCTACCTCGACATGCGCCTGGCCGCCAGGGAGAACGAAGGCAAGGAGAAGACCAAGGCCATCGCCGCTCCCGCGATCGAAGCCGACGACGATTTCGTCGACGACGACGCCGACGAGTAGGTCTCGCCTGAGCGCCCCGAAAACACCGATGCGTCGCGCTCGTTGTTCAAGCGGCCGGCGGCGCGGGTAGTGCAAGCACGCCGCCACCGATCGGGGCCGCCACGCCCGTCGTGCCCGGAAACGTGATCGCCAACCCCTTTCGAGAGCGCACGGCGAGATAGGCCCAAGCTTCCGCTTCGACACTATTCCCGTCGAAGCCTGCGGCTTCAGCGCTGATCACCTCGATCCCCGTCTGCTGCGCGATCATCGCCATCATCGTCGCGTTTTCGCGGCCGCCGCCGCACGCGACGATCTTGACCGGCGGCTCGGGCAGATGCTTCAGGCCGCGCGCGATCGCAGCCGCGCTCATTGCGGTCAGCGTCGCCGCCCCGTCTTCAGGCGACATCCATTCCACCAGATCCCAGAAGAAGGTGTTGCGGTCGAGCGACTTCGGCGGCGGCCTGGCGAAATACTCATGCCCCATGAAGAAGCCGACGACTTCGTCGTTGACATGCCCAGAGGCCGCCAGCCGGCCATCCTCGTCGAACGAGTGCGCGCCGTTCGAGGAGCGCGCCACCCAGTCGTCGATCAGCGCACCGCCCGGCCCGGTGTCGAAAGCGATCAGCGCGCCATCGCGGCCGATCCAGGTGAGGTTCGCCACGCCGCCGATGTTGAGGATCGCCAGTGGACGCTCAATGAGGCCCGCCGCCAGCGCCCGGTGGTAGACGGGAACCAGCGGCGCGCCCTGTCCACCGGCGGCGATATCGTCAGCCCTGAGGTCGTAGACGACCGGAAGCCCTGTCAGTTTCGACAAAAGCGGGCCGTCGCCGAGCTGCACCGTCAACCGCGCCTCGGGCCGGTGCAGCACCGTCTGCCCGTGATAGCCGACGACGCCGACGGTCGATGGCTCGATATATTCGCCGGAAAGAAATGCCGCCACCGCCTCGGCATTGCGCTCGGTCAGGGTGCGCTCGACCTGCCGCAGCGACCCGGGGCGTTCGTCGCGCCCATTCAGATCCCGCGCCTCGGCAAGCGCCACACCGAGGCTGGCCCGCAGATCGGCATCGTAGGCATACGTCGCCGACGCCACGCGCTTGACGACGTCCTCCCCGTCGGTCTCGATCAGCGCAACGTCGATGCCGTCCATCGACGTCCCGCTCATCAGTCCGAGAGCGCGAATTACCTCTCCCATTGCGGCTTGCTCCCGATAGCGATCCTGTGCAATGTCCCGGCTCCCATGGAACCCACAATTCAAGAGCCGACCGAGGCCCGCAGCCGATGACGACACTCTCGCGCCCAAAATCCGTATTCCTCGACGTTCTCACAACGCGCGGCTTCATCCATCAGGCCTCCGACATGGAAGGCATCGATGCACTTGCTGGCGAGGGTCGTGTCGTCGCCTATGTCGGCTACGACTGCACCGCGCCATCTCTTCACGTCGGCCACCTCATCTCTATCATGATGCTGCACTGGCTGCAGCAGACCGGCGGCGGCAAGCCGATCGCCCTGATGGGCGGCGGCACCACCCGCGTCGGCGACCCATCGGGAAAAGACGAGACGCGGGCGCTGCGGTCGGTTGAGGAAATCGACGCCAACAAGGAGGCTATCAAGGGTGTATTCGGCAGCTTCCTGAAATTCGGCGAGGCGAAGACCGACGCCATCATGGTCGACAACGCCGAATGGCTCGCCAAGCTCAACTACATCGAATTCCTGCGCGACGTCGGCCGGCATTTCTCCGTCAACCGCATGATGACCATGGACTCGGTGCGCCTGCGCCTCGAACGCGAGCAGGAACTCTCGTTCATCGAATTCAACTACATGTTGCTGCAATCCTACGACTTCGTCGAACTGGCGCGGCGATACGGCTGCAACCTACAGATGGGCGGCTCCGACCAGTGGGGCAACATCGTCATGGGCGTCGACCTCGGCCGCCGCATGGGCACCAGCCAGCTCTACGGGCTGACCTGCCCGCTGCTGACCACCGCCTCGGGCGCCAAGATGGGCAAGACCGCGCAAGGCGCCGTCTGGCTCAACGAAGCGCAGCTTTCGGCCTACGACTACTGGCAATACTGGCGCAACACGGAAGACGCCGACGTCGGCCGTTTCCTGCGCCTGTTCACGTTGATGCCACTCGATGAAATCGCCAGGCTCGAAGCCCTCGGCGGCTCCGAGATCAACGAAGCAAAGAAGGTTCTCGCCACGGCTGCGACGGCGCTCCTGCATGGAGACGACACCGCGCAGAAGGCCGCGGAAACCGCCCGCCTGACGTTCGAGCAGGGCACGCTCGCAACCGACCTGCCGACGATTGCGGTTCCGCAAGCCGATCTTGCCGCCGGCCTCGGCGTGCTCGACGCATTCGTTCGTTCCGGTCTGGTGCAATCGACCAGCGACGCCCGACGCCAGATCAAGGGCGGCGCGCTGAAGTTCAACGACAAGGCCGTCGTCGACGACAAGCTGAAATTGTCGCTCGCCGACCTTTCCAGCGACGGTGTGATCAAGCTGTCGTTCGGCAAGAAGCGCCACGTGCTGCTGAGGGCCGAATAAGGCAACGTGCCCGGTCGTCAATTCGACCGCGTCTGCGAATTCCAGCCCTCGATGGTGCGACCCGGCGACACCGGCGTGCCGACGGCAGCCGGGCTGCTGGAAGACCGCGATTTCGGCGCGCCGGACCCCTGCTCGTTCTCGCGCGGCGAGACCCGTTGCTGTTCGGGGGCCAACTGGAAGATCTCCCTGAAGATGCCGGGCGCGATCGTCGAAAGCGGATGCACGAAAACCTGCGGCCGTTCCATCGAACCGCGGATCGCATAATTTGTCCCGAACACGCCTTCCTTGCGCGGTCCCGACAATAGTTCCCCCAACAGCGGGATTGCCGCGAAGACGTTGTTGAGGCCCTGCAGAAAGACGTACGTACCGCCCAGATCGACCGTCTTCTCCTTGAAATCGGCTTTGCCGCGCAGCGTCGCGCCCAACAGGGCACCGTTCATCGAGGCATCCTGGATAACGATCTGCCCGTGCCCGACCGAGAACGGCGCCCTGAGGCTGTCGAAATCGAACGCCTGACGCACCACCCGCTGCTGCCGGCGCGCAATGGCCGGGACGCTCTCATCGGCCGACCCGACGACTTCCGAGATGATCGGATCGCCGAGTACGCGGAAAGCCTCAACCCAGAGAGTCCCGGTTTTCTCGGCTTCGCCGCGACCATCGAGATCGACTTCCAGCCGCAGCCGCCCCCCGACCATGTTGGGATAAAATCCGACCAGCTTGAACGCCTGACCCGCATCAGAAGTATCGACCCGCATCAGTCGCCGCTGGCGCTCGCGACTGAGTGCGAAGGCCATCGGCTGGCCGCCCGACAATTCGCCGCGGCCCTCGAGCGCCGATAGATTCCCGCCCCGCGTCGACATCGATAGGGAGACCCCGCGCAGCGCAACATCATCGTAGCCGATCACCTTGTCGATCTTTACCGTGATGTCATAGCCTTCACGAGTTCCCGCCTTGACTGACGGCGTGCGATCCTCGACCGAAAACAGCGACCGGAAGAAAGCACGGCCCTCGTATGTCTTGCCGTCAAGCGCGATCTGCCAGACCCCGTCGCCGCGCGTTTTCCCCGTCACACTCAGCCGGCTGACAAGGTCGAGGGAAAAGTTCGGGAAATCGAACCGGCTCGGACGGCCCTTGCTGTCGATGTCCACCTTGCCCTCGATGGCAATGTCGGATCCGGTAACGCGGAAGTTGGACAACGTTCGCCCGCCTCCGCCGGCATCGATCACGTCAAAATCCAGAAACGCTTCGCGACCCGCCGCCTTGGTCCAGGCAATCATTCCAAGCGACAACGTCGCTCCGGTCAGGTCGGCGCGCACGTGCACCGCCTGTCCCGCCTCCCCAGGCTGCTCGACGGTCATTTCAACTGGAATGTCGCCGAGGATCACATCGTCAAGCCCGATCCCAAGTTGTTTTCTGTCCGCGGCATCGAGCGTCGCCGTCAGCCGGACAGGAGGCTGGCGGCCGGCCGTGTCGTCCTTGATCCGCTGCCAGTTGACCTTCGCCAGGACTCCCTTGACCAGGACTTCGCCCTGGACGTCGACGGCCTGCGGTGTAGCGTGAAAATCGAGGCTGGCGCCCTTGATGTCGTTGCCATCGAATATCCCTGTGACATGACCCTCGCTCAGCCGTGCCTTGATGTCATAGCCGATGTCCTCGGCGGCAATCTCGTGGGCCAGCGGGAAACCGATGGCCGCTTCGCCTGCGACTTTGCCGCTTAGTCCGGACGGCATGCGCTCCCCCTTCACGGCATGGGCGAAGGCGGGTGTCTGGCGGAGTTCGAGGAGCGCTTGTGCCGGACCCTCGAAGGTGAAGCTAACCTGCCCTGATGGCGCCGCACCCAGCATATCGGAACCGACGAACTTCCCGTTGCTCAACCGGATCCGTGCGCTACCAACATCCATTGCCGCCTCAGGAAGCGTGATTTCCAGGATCTCGTTCTCAAAGCGAGCCAGCGCGCGGGCCGCCGACACTGGCGGCATGCCTTTCAGCGCATCGAACACGAGGTTGCCAGCTTCCATGGCGATGACGAAACGTGACTCGATTGCCGGGTCCTTCGCGAGCGCCGGGCCAAGATGCGTGCCGCTCAGGTAGGAGATCGTGCCGGTCGTCACCTGACCGGCGCGGATGTTGTCCCGCAGCCAGCCACGTCCGCCGCTCGCCAGGCCGCGCGGCCAGATCGCGGCAAGTTCGCTGACCGGCATGCCGGTAAATCCACCCTCGATCCGGGCGCCCTGCACGGCGCCTGCATCGATCTCTCCGCTAAGCGTAATGCTGCCGCCGGACAGGTCGACGTTGACGGCGTCGATCAGCAGCCGTCGTTGTGCGGAAACATAGCGGCCACGCGCCACACCGGAGCGCAGCGCCACCGCTCCTGCCGCCGATGCTGGATCGCCCAGCACCGCCGGGCTTGCGCGGATTTCAAAGCCCCAGCCCGGCGCCTGCCCGGGCGACTCCTCGGCCAACGCGGCGGCCTGCCCCTGCAATTGCAGGATCGTTTCCCCACTGCGCAACGTCGAGGGCAACAATTCGATGCGTTGCGCCGCCGGGTCGTAGGAAAACGTCAAGACACCTGCATCGAGCGTCAGCAGCGAACCATCCATGCCTTTCGGCTGCAACCGGGCTCCCGAAACCTCGACGGCGACCTCGCTGCCAACCAGCTCTCCGGACCGATTGAATTCGGCCTTGACGTCGGCAGATGTCGGAGCATCGAAAAGGTCCAGGACATCCACCCCCGGAATCGCCGCCGCGATCTGCCTTGGCACGACATCACGGATCGATGATGTAACCGACAGCGCTTCGCCCGCCCCCGGATCTTCGACGCGGAACGATGCCGTCCAGATCCTGCCCGCCGACGAAATCCGGGCGGCTCCCGAAACAACGCTTGCCTCGCTACGACGTTCGACGTCGACCAACAGCCTCGGCACCTGCCAGTAGCTGGTGCGGCCTTCGGCATCCAGAATGACGGTCGCGTTGCGAAGACCGACTTCGCGCAGCTTCGAGGCGCCGCCGGCCTCGCGCGCATAGCGCACCGTCGAAGCGATGACGCTCGCAAGATCGACGCCATCCGAAGCGGTTGCTTTCGCCGGTCGCAAACCACCCGCCGGAGGACTAGCCGGCGGACCAGCCTCGTCCGCATCGAAGTCCAGCGACAAGCCACCCTTGCGCGAATACAGAAGCGAAATCCGCGGCTCGATCAGTTCGACGCGCTCGGGCGCCGCCTCAAGCCCCCACAACGCTCCCGCATTGAGTTCGATTGCCGCTTGCGGAGCGGAAATGACGGTATCGCCGGTCGTCTCCTTGAGATGCAGGTTCTTGAGCCGCAATTCGAGACCACCGGTCTCGGCAAGCGTCAGGATGACGTCGTCGAAGGTCGCCTTCAGCCCCGGCAGGCCCTGATCGATGCCCTGCTTGATTGGCTCGACCAAAAAATTGACGCTGACCGGCCCCTGCTGAAGACGGAAATAGCCGATGCCGGAAGCCAGTCCGGCGAGGATCGCGAGCGGCAGTAGAACCATGCCCGCAAAGCCGACGCAGACACGCCCTATTCGCGAGTGCCGCAGACCGCGCGCATGCGAGGCAACGCCCGCCGCTCTGCCGGCGACACGCTGACCCTGCCGGCGGCTCGGTCCGGTGCGGTCTCTTGAATCCGTGCGCTGCTTGAATTTCAAAAACAGTGACCTTTGGCACAAGGGGCGCGCAGAAAGGTGCCCCGGCATGAGACCGAACCCGGTGCGCCGGGTACTCTCGATCGGCCGACATCTCTGCGCAACCGAGGCTCGCAGAGAAATCCGCAGCCGCTCAATTTCGCGCACCGGTGACCTGCGAAATCGATTACCACGGCTACCGAACCATTTTTTGTCTTCCTGGTATTCCGGCTGGTGTTCTGGCTGGTGTTCTGGATCGAATGCCGGGCGTGGGTTCCGGCCGCCAGGCAATGCGAATATCAGAGCACAAACAGAAACTTCGCCGAAGTTCCGGGGTGCGGCACCGGAAATCAAGGCTCCGAGTGGCAGGCTAGCCGCCAAGCGCGACGAATTTGTGAACACCACCCCCTCGGCCAGGAATCCGCGACCAGCCCTTGCAGAGAACCGTCCGAATGGGTGAGATCGTATAGCCGCAGCCAGTGGTCAAGACAACCGGCCGAGCAGACGGCAAGGTGGGCCACCGGCGCCTCCCGCAACGCGAACAAATGAGGTACGACAGACATGGTCGCAGAGGGCAAAAAAGCACCCAATATCAAGCTCCCCGACGCCGACGGCGACATCGTCGACCTGTCAAAACTGAAAGGCACCCCGGTCGTCGTCTATTTCTACCCGAAGGACGACACCTCCGGATGCACCGCCGAAGCCATCGACTTCACCGCTCATAAGGAAGCCTTTGACAAGGCTGGCGCGGTTGTCGTCGGCATCTCGCCCGACTCCTCGAAAAGCCATCAGAAATTCGCCGAAAAGCACGCCTTGTCGATCCGCCTCCTGGCCGACACCGAAAAGAAGGCCGCAGAGGCCTACGGGGTGTGGGTCGAGAAATCAATGTACGGAAAGAAATACATGGGTGTCGAACGTGCCACCTTCTTGATCGACAAGTCTGGCAAGATTGCAAAGCTATGGCGCAAGGTGAAAGTTCCCGGTCACGTCGCAGAAGTACTTGCCGCACTCAACGAAATGACGCCTGAATAAAACTGCAGGTCAGAAACTCCTGGTGCAGCGCATCGAGCGGTGAGGCCTACACCATCGGAAGGCGTGACCTCAGGCAGCAACTGTGCTAACTGCGCTCGTGGGCACACGCATGTCGATTGAAGACCCGGATGGTCTTGGAATCCGATCGGCAGTACCGCCCGCTGACTGGGTATTTTGGAGGTCGAGTACGTCATGTTGCCAAACTTCAAGAAGAATGAAGCAGAGATACCCAAACCGCCTGCGCCACCCGCTCAGGCATCCATGCAGTCTTCCGCCCCGGCGGCCCGTCCCGGCGATCGCATGCCGCCGTCCGTCATCGGTCCGGATTTGACCATCACCGGCAATCTTTCATCTGAAGGTCAGGTGCAGATCGACGGTCGCGTCGAAGGCGACATTCGCGGCACCCACATCATCATCGGCGAACGCGCCCACATCACCGGCGGCATCGTTGCCGAGGAAGTCGTCGTTCGTGGCCACGTGATGGGCTCGGTCCGCGGCAAGCGCGTCATGCTCCAGGCGCAGAGCCACGTCGAGGGCGACATCTATCACAAGGCGCTTGCCATCGAGCAGGGCGCTTTCTTCGAAGGCAAATCGCGGCGCAGCGACGATCCTGTCGCCGCCGCCGCACCAGCCGAAAAGCCGCCGATGCTGGCGCCGATTGCCGACGCCTCCTGAGGCTGCCGGCCGCGCGTCAACGAGCTTCGAGCAAGATTGCAAGCCCCCGCCCGCACTGGTCCTGGCGCGGGGGTTCTCGTTCGGTTGTCCTCAAGCATGTTCAGCAAAAAATAATGCCTGTACCCGACTGCGAGCGCTCGAAATGCTGGTCGCGCGCAAGCGGCCAGCATCGTTTGGCTTGGCGGGATTGGCCGATGGCAGATGAGAAGCGGCGGGATAAGAGGGCGGGCCCGGACAGATGTTGCGGCCTTCCCGTCCACTCTCGCCATCGCTGACCCGATGGTCCAAACTCGCGTTACAATCAATCGCGAGCCGGAGACCTTCCCATGAACGGTGCGGACTGTGTCGTCAGGACCTTGATGGCGGCGGGGGTGGACGTGTGTTTCGCCAACCCCGGCACGTCCGAGATGGCACTCGTCGCGGCACTCGACCGGGCGCCGGGGATGAAGTGCATCCTGGGGCTGTTCGAGGGCGTGGTGACGGGGGCCGCCGACGGCTACGCGCGGATGGCGGGCAAACCGGCCGTCTGCCTCTTGCATTGCGGGCCCGGCCTCGCCAACGGGCTTGCCAACCTGCACAACGCGCGGCGCGCGGGCGTGCCGCTCGTCAACATCGTCGGCGATCACGCCACCTACCACCGCGCCTACTTCCCGCCGCTCGCCGCCGACGCCGAGGCCGCCGCGCGGCCGTTCTCGCACTGGGTAGCCACCGCCACTGCGGCGGAGACGATCGGGCACGACGTCGCGGCGGCAATCGAAGCCGCCAATGCGCCGCCGGGAAAGGTCGCGAGCCTCATCGTTCCCGCCAACATCGCCTGGTCGGAAGGCGCAAGCGTGCGCGGGGTTGCGCCGCCGCCGGCTGCGGTCGCCGTGCCGACGGATGCCCTAAGGCGCGTCGTCGAAATCCTCAAATCTGGTGAACCGGCCGCCGTTATGCTCGGCGGGTCGTCTTCCCTGGAAGCCGGACTGAGCGAAGCCGGGAAAGTCGCCAAGCTGATCGGCGCGCGGTTGTTCGGGCAGATGTTCAACACCCGCATTACGCGCGGGCCTCACCTGCCGGCTCTCGAACTCGTTCCCTACAACGTCGACATGGCGCTCGAAAAGCTGTCCGGGCTGAAACACATTATTCTGTGCGGCGCGCGCCCGCCGGTCGCTTTCTTCGCCTATCCGGGCAAGCCAAGCTCGCTGGCCCCGCCGGACTGCCAGTTCACGGTACTCGCCGGTGAGGGTGAAGACGGGGTTGGCGCGCTGGCAGCCGTCGCCGAAGAACTCGGCTGTGGAAAAATCAGCCGGCCGGCCCCGCGCAAGGCCGCCAAACCGGCCACGGGAGTGCTGACGCCCGAGTCGATCGCGCAATCGGTCGGCGCGCTGCTGCCGGAAGGTGCGGTCGTCGTCAACGAGGCGCTGACGTCGGGTCGCAACCTTTTCGCGATGACGGCCGATGCCGCGCCGCACGACTGGCTGGAACTGACCGGCGGCGCGATCGGGATCGGCATTCCGCTGGCAACAGGGGCAGCGGTGGCGTGCCCGGACCGGCGCACGGTCTGCCTGCAGGCCGATGGCAGCGCCATGTACACGCTGCAGGGGTTGTGGACGCAGGCGCGCGAGAACCTCAACGTCACCACCGTCATCTACGCCAACCGCGCCTACGCCATCCTGAAACAGGAACTCGTCAGCCTCGGCGTCACAGAGCCGGGGCGCAATGCGACCGACATGATGGATCTCGGGCGGCCCGATCTCGACTGGGTCAGCCTAGCCAAGGGGATGGGCGTCGAAGGCATAAGGGTGAGAAACGCCAAGCAGTTCAACGACGCGTTCAAGGCGTCGCTCGGCCGAAGCGGCCCATTCCTGATCGAGGCGGTGATTTAGCAGTTGATCCGCGTCGGAGCGCAGCTTTGCCACGCGCCGACTTCAATCTTCGCGGACGAGGCGCACGACGACGTCGATATGCGAGATGCGCATTCCTTCCGGCGGCTCAGGAAGGCCATCGATCGAGATGCAATCGCTTTGGATGTCCATCAACTCGCCATCGGGCTCGATCAGGAAGTGATTGTGATTCGAGGTGTTGGTGTCGAAATAGGTCTTGTTGGATTCGATTGCGATTTCGCGCAGGAGCCCGGCGCGTCGGAACTGGTGCAGAGTGTTGTAGACGGTTGCCAGGGAGACGTGCTCGCCGTTGTTGGTCACCTCGGCGTGTAGAAGTTCTGCCGTGATGTGGCGGTCGTCGCCCGCGAAAAGTAGGCGGCCGAGCGCCATGCGCTGACGCGTCGGGCGCAGCCCGGCATCGCGCAGGATCGATTCAATCGTTTCGCAGTCTGAGTTCTCTGTGCGGTCCAAATCCATCCACCGTCGAGCTTCAATCAGATCAGCCTGGGTCCAGTCGCCGGTCCGGATGTACACAATCCAGCGCAAGCCGCCCAATCCGAAGCGCCCGGCAGGCCGGAAACCGGCCGCAGGCGCGCCTCGAAGAACGTTACTATAGAAGTTCGCCGCCAATTGTGCAACGCGTACCGCCGCCGCACCGAGCCGTTCAGTTGCATCATGCCCTTGACGCTTGGAGCGTTTACCTTTTGAACGGTTGGCGGGCGGCCGAGACAACCGCTGCCGGAGCGCTGGCTGGCGAAGGCTCGCATGCATTTCGCCACGGCGCGCGAAAAAACAAGACGGGGAACCAGGCAAGGCCCATGGCGGAGCGGCAATCAAGCTATTCTTACGAAGACCTGCTGGCGTGTGGACGCGGCGAGTTGTTCGGACCGGGCAACGCGCAGCTGCCGTTGCCGCCGATGCTGATGTTCGACCGAATCTCGGCGATCAGCGATCAAGGTGGCGCACACGGCAAGGGCCAGGTGGTCGCCGAACTCGCCGTTGCCGGAAATCCGGCCGTCGACTGGTTCTTCAAGTGCCACTTCCAAGGCGATCCGGTGATGCCGGGCTGCCTGGGGCTCGATGCCCTGTGGCAGATGACCGGATTCTTCTTGGGCTGGATGGGTGCGCCCGGGCGGGGGCGCGCGCTCGGCGTCGGTGAGGTCAAGTTCACCGGAATGGTGGTTCCCGGCGTCAAGAAGGTCGAATACATCGTCGACCTGAAGCGGGTGATCCTGCGTAAACTCAAACTTGCCATCGCCGATGGAACGCTGAAAGCTGACGGTGAGGTCATCTACACGGCAACGGATCTGCGCGTCGGGTTGTTCGGCTCGGAAGAGTCCTGACCGGTGCCCAGCGCGCGGTGTCGAGCAAATGGTCCGCGCCGAAGTGGAGCTGAGCGTCACGCAGAACCCGGCCGACCGGAAACGACGGCTGGCGCAATCCTGCCAGGATGGTAAAACCCCTATTCGCATGGCCAAGCTCGAAGGCCACGGCACCTGGCGAGCGATGTTTGCGGCGGGTCCGCG
>Ga0180009_10001766_pt1 | contig 25995 bp, 35 predicted proteins | sample OS_PC_MetaG_FD_123537 | JGI IMG/M metagenome (GOLD analysis project Ga0180009, IMG submission 123537) | Groundwater microbial communities from the Aspo Hard Rock Laboratory (HRL) deep subsurface site, Sweden - OS_PC_MetaG | ecosystem: Environmental > Aquatic > Deep subsurface > Groundwater... | reverse complement strand
GGGTTTTTGAGTGAAAAACCAACGGGTGTTGAATAAATGCTCGTCTTGATAATTCATTAGCCATGTTTCGGCATCTCACCGATGCTTTTCGGCTGAGGTCTATCTAACAGATTAAGAGCGATTTGGAAAGCACTCTCTGGAGCCGGGGTGCACCAAAAACATGTGCGTATTTGATCATAACCACTTCAAGAGGTTATTTATTCAGAAAAACGCATGAATCCATCCTTGGAGCTCCTGGAATCCATCCTTGGCTTCCAAGGTTTTCTGAACAAACAACCTCTTTCCACTTACAGGTACCCACACATATTTGGTGCACCCCTGGAGCCGAATCCCTGCAAGATAAACCTTAGATCGCTCTGTTTCCCTTCAGGGTACCACTTTTTTTTGGTTGCTATCGGGCTAAGTTGGAAAAATGGCAACCGGGTCCGGCTCTGATCGATCCATTGAATATATCGGAATAAACATATAACCCCGTTTTAACAGTGATTTAAGCAATTTTATATAAATTAATTGGTCGTTCCGGGAAAAGTTTGGCACACTGTATTTACAGTGACCGGTCGTCATCTCCAGCTGAAAGCGCACGCCATTCAACTGGCTGACCGGGCAGTCCTGTCGCAAATAAAACAGTACCACTTGAATATTGCGTGATGCCATGATCATACTGTCATTGAACTCATTTTCGACGTTCTTCGCTGCGAGTCTCGCGAATTCAGCCATGGCCCTCTTCAGCGTCCGGTCATTGACTTCGCCATCCCGTCGAAGCTTAACTGCGCCCAATTCATTCATGAGAAGCGAGACTAGCAGCTTCGAAAAGACCGGTCACGGCTTCAACAGGTTATTTGAATGTGTAAGTTAAACGCGTGATCACAAAATACCGAGATAAATAATCAGAATCCTCTCGGACAGATCCCGATTTTTTCAAATTTGAGAGATAAAACATGTGTGGTGTATTCGGTATCGTTGGTCATCCCCAGGCAAAACAGTTTTTTTCAACCGTTCTGGCATCACTACAGCATAGAGGCCATGATGGCGCAGGTATGGCCGGTTTTCTCACAAAAAGCCCAGCCTGTCTGGAAACCGTCAAAGGTATCGGAAAAGTGGCGACTGTCATTACCGAAGACGCACTGAGGAAATTTGACGGGACCACATTCATCGGCCACACCCGTTATTCAACTCGAAATGAGCCGGGTTCCATCCGGGAGATTCATCCTCACTGGGCGCAAAGCATGCGGGGGAAGCTGGCAATCGTAAGCAATGGGGATATCATCAATATTGAAGAACTGAAAAACCACGTCAAGGCGCTGGAAGTGAAGGTTTATACCTCCAACGACGCTGAAATGATTGCGACCCTGATCAATATCCAGATCCGGAGAGTCGGCAAAAAGGTTTTTCAAGCCATCAATGAAAGCATGAAGCAATTGCGGGGAGGATATGCAGCACTGGTCATCATGGAGGATGACGACCGGATTTTTGCCTTCAGAGACCCCTGGGGGATCCGCCCACTGCATGTGGCCGAGTTTGACATCAGCGGCCGCAAGTGTGTGGCATTCGCTTCAGAAACCTGCACGTTTGATGTTATCCAGAGATATAACGAAGCAGCCTATCCGGAAAACAATATCTCCTTTACCCATCGCGCGGTGAGGCCGGGCGAGGTTGTCGCCGCTGATACCAACGGCCTTCTGGAAACATCCCTGTTTAAAGATCCACCCGCTGACCGCATCGGATGTGTATTCGAAAGTATCTATTTTTCCAGACCTGACAGTCGGCAGATGGGAGAATCTTTCCAGGTACTCCGGGAACGGATGGGGATGGAGCTGTTCAAGGAGTCCCCCATTGATGCAGATCTGGTCACGTCAGTTCCAAAAGGTGGTATTCCTTCGGCCGTCGGATTTGCCAAAGCATCCGGTCTGCCTTACAGTATTTCAATTCTTGAAGAACCGACAACAGGCGGAAAACGATCTTTTACCACGAATCCAGACGAAAGACAGGCGCTTGCCACCATGAAATACAATATTCTTCCGGACGTGGTTGCTGGAAAGCGCATGATCGTCATTGACGATTCCATTGTACGGGGTACAACAACCCGGCTGCTGGTGCGGAATCTTTTCAAGGCTGGTGCCAAGGAGATTCATCTGCGGATTCCCTGCCCACCCTATAATTATCCCTGTCACTACGGAATCGAAACCCGTGATCCGGAGACCCTGATATCCCACAATCGAACCGTGGATGAAATCTGCCGCGAGATCGGCGCCACCTCCCTGACCTATTTGAGTCTTGAAGGTCTCTATAGGGCTATCGGCAAGGATCGGTCGCAATTCTGTGATGAATGTCTCTCCAACCGCTCTCCTTTTTAGTCAATATGTAATTACCGCAGGAGGTCCCCGCGTTCAGCGGTTGTATGCTTGGCGTTAAAAACGGCAATGAAGCGGGTTTAAAGAAGTATTTTTCAGAATATGTTAATAGCTGAATGGGACCCTGCCCGATTTTGGTGGAAAAGCAATGCTACCGTCGCCTGTTATGTGGCTGCAGGAGCGACCCCTTTCCGCAAAAACCAGATATCCCGAGTAACATACTGTTTAAATACACTCACAATGGCAGATCACCTGGATCCCCCTTGGGGCTGTTTTCGGCAGCCCCGGAGAATTCGTGCGATTCTGACCTGATCCTAAAAGTTCCAACCAACATTGACCCGCCAGCCTTTGGGTTCAAAGGTGGTTTCAGATCCGTCTGTATATGATCGCGTGTTTTTGATGTTAAACATGTATGCTGAAACAGTAAATCCCTCTTCCGGCATCCAGCCCGCACCGATCTGTGTCGTGACCTGTTTCTCATCCCATACTTGTGTTGAAAACAGAGTTGATTCTGTCTTATCTTTCTCCTTTTCTGTCTCATTGATATAACTCAACAACACCTTCCCAAACAGGGCTTCCAGAGACATGGTGTTATAGTCCGTCTTGTAGTGGGTGTTTGCCTGTTTCCCTGATTCAGCCGCTTTAGCCGACTCGGGGGACTGGATAATAGCATATTCCAATCTGAAGCGGCTCTCACCTGGTTTTCCAACCAGCATCCCCAACCCCACAATCGTGTTCGACCAGGCGTTGTCCACAGAATCAGAAGCAATGTCTGAACTTTTTTTAAAATCAACGTTCTCCATCCCCCCAGCCACATAAAAAAGTTCTCCCAGCTTTAACGATGCACTGACCATCAGTCCGGTTTCCGTTTCCTTGTCCTTTTCGACTGTAACGCTAGAAGGCAATATATAGGGCGATCCTCCGATAGATCCCAATGTTCCCTTTACCTTTTTTTCGTTTTTGTTTTCGCTTACCCGATATCCCAACCCAACCGAGAGCGCTTCACCAAAAACATAGGCCAGGTTCAGCCGGGTTTCCGGCAGATTCTGCTCTATTTCAACCACCTGGTTGGGAACACCGGCTGCAATAGGGATATCCAGATCCACCTTTTTGGTAGTATCCGTTGACACATACAGTTCCAGAGCCACTGCTTCACCTTTCAGAGCCGCCAGAACGGCTGGAATACTGCCCCCCACACTGACATCGCCAACTTCTACAGAGTCCATTTTCACCTTACCTGTCGCATTGACAGCCTGCAAACCTAACGTACTGTTATCCCGCCATCCGGCTGCGGCCGAACTCTGGACCTTCATCGACCGGTCCAGCAGCGGCGTCGCAATCTGAGCGCTGGCGCTCAAATAGCTGAAAACCAGTAACAGAGTTATGGTTAACCGTTTAATCATGTTCACCTTTATATTTCAATTAAGGATAAAAGAGGAAAATTCTTCAACGCATTTCCCTTTGCTCAGAATACAACAGGAGAAAATGCACAGAGTATACCGCCTTGGATATACCTGTTAAAAATCATTGATAATAGGGAGATACAGGGTATGTTCGGGAGATTCTCCTCCCATGGAAAAATGGTCTGGATACGGAGAATATGTAATGGAATTTTAAAGATGTGGGAACTGTTTCATTAAAAACAGCTTAAACAGGACGGGAGGGGGTCAAAGATTCCATTGGATCTGCAGACTGGAGACCGCAGCGACATCCAATTCCCAGTTCTGTAGTTCATGGTGGTTCCTGTCACTCAATTTCCAGGTATGAAAATTAACGAGTCCATAGCTCAGACCAATTTCAAAATCTCCAAAGCGGATACCAGCTTCCAGTCTGGATGTCAGGTTGAGGAAACTGACATAGGCTCCGTTCCAGGGAGATGCCTCTGTGAGCCGGTAGCTTTCAGCCGTGATGGTTTCATCGATCAAGACATAGGCGTGATCGCCCAGCTTCAATTGAAGAATAAAATATGACGGCAGAACCGAATTGATGCGCACAACATCTCCGTTATATGTATATCCGAGCAACGGGATAAACGCATCCTGAGCAATCCCCCCCAGATGAGAGAGCCCATATAACCACTTGCCCTTCGCTGTGGTTTTGGGTCTGTAGAGAAACTGGTTCATAAACGATCGATCCTGTGAATCGACATCCTTGTAATCAGTCGCCAGTATCTCATCCCTGCGAAAAACCCAGGTGCTGTCGCGGACCGGAATCGCCAGCAGGACCCCCCGGGTCGAGTTGATCAATTTCTCCGGAAAATCAGTGACAGCGTAAGTCTCCGATCCGTTATCGAGCATCAGATTCATCGGAAAACCGTTATAGGTGACCGTCGTCTGATCCTCTTTCAGGTAAACCAGCAACATAAAGGATTCCAAAGGCAAAATCGGCAGAATCAGGGAGGCATGCTCCTGTTCGACTTCGATACCACCAATCCCCGACTTGAAACTGCTGTTTTGCATCAGACTCCGGGAAAGCTCCAGTGGATATTTCTGCGCATTGACCGCGCCTGGAATAACAACAACCAGAATGACGGAAACCGCAAGGGAAATCCAAAAACCTCTTTTGACCATAGTCAATTCCATACGGGTAAGAAACAGAATACCGATTATAGCCGGAAATGATATGTTTGCATCTTTCATATCCTGGATCGGATGTCAAGGAGCCGAATCGGTACCCGAAAATCGATCTGTCCTCAATCTCCCTGCTCAATCCCCCTGGAGAAGGGCGGAGTAAAAACAGATCTCAATCATACATCTTCTTTGTTTGATTTGATAAAATCGCATGGATGGTTAAAAATGTCATAAGCAGGTAAACTGAATGCACAATGGAAAATACGGAGCCGAATCGATGAACGTTTTTACCCTTTTCTGACGACATTTGTAGGATCCTGTCTGAATAATGGTATTCTCTGAACCAAACCGGGAGATAGTATAGATGAGTAGAATAAGTATCAGTGAAGCGGATGAAAAGGAGTTCACCCAGTTGATAGCCGATGACCTGGAAAGCGGTGCGCTGGAAAAAGTGACCGAGCTGTTTCGATATAATAAAACCCTCTTCCTGATTGTTGGCAATTTAATCAAAGATGAACGGATGAAAGTTCGCCTGGGAACCAATATGTTGATGGATGAACTGCGAGAAGAGAGACCGGAAGATGTCAAACTGGCGTTGCCCGGCTTACTGCCGCTGCTGCAGAATGAAAACCCGACAATCCGCGGCGACACGGCGGATATGATCGGCATGATCGGTTCAAACGAGCATATCAGCGCTCTGCAGGAACTTCTTCAGGACAGCAATCACCAGGTAGTGGAGATTGCCTCAGAGGCCATTGACAACATAATTAAAGAGAACCCGCCGAACTAACCCTTATTCTGCAAGGTGGCATGAACAAACTCGTTTTTCTGCATGGCATGGAGAGCAGCCCCCTGGGTACCAAATCCCAGTTTATTAAAAAACACTATCCGGACTGTCTGATCCCGGAACTGATGCCTGACATTCACAAGCGAATGACCGTCATTGAGGAACTGATCAAAAAACCCGTCGTTCTGGTCGGATCTTCCCTGGGAGGATTGAGTGCCCTGCTTTTTGCCATGTCTCATCCTGAAATGGTGAGAGGCATGATCTTGATTGCACCGGCTGTTGGTTTTTTTGACCAGACGGTTTTTAATGACAATGACAAGAAAGTGATTCAGGAGACTTATATTCCGGCTGGTATCCCCTGTACAGTCATGATCGGCAAAAAAGACACCGTGATTCCCGAGTCAGATATCAAGACAATGATCGAACGCTCTCCTGATAAAGAACAGATCAAGGTCTTCAGACTGGATGATGATCACACCCTGAATCAGTCACTGGAGCTGTTGTTGTCCCAGATTAGAGCGGTGATGAATCGTGATTGAGCCCGGCGTCAATCAGCGGATCGTATACACAGACAATGGAATTGAATGAAACTGATCAAAGAACGGCTGCAGAAAGTCATTGAGACTCTTGAAAACGAATTAAATGAATGGCGGCCGGCAGATGATACAGGAAAACCCGGCGGTATTATCCTCTTGCGCCAGGATATTCCGACCCTGATTGTACCGGACCTGCACGGCCGAAGTGACTATCTTCCTGATTTGATGGGTTTCAAACCCGCAGATAAAACCGTGTTTGAACTGTTAAAAAATGGCCGCATTCAAATCGTTTGCGTCGGCGATGGTATGCATTCGGAAAGAAGGGGTAAAGAGAGATGGCAGGCCGCGTTTGCTGAATATAAAAACAAATTTGTTGACTGCCCAGCCATGACAGCGGAGATGACAGAAAACTTTCAAACCATGGCCATGGTAATGAAGCTCAAGGCAGCGTTTCCGCGTTACTTTCATTTCCTGAAAGGCAACCATGAAAACATTCTGGATGAAGCCGGTAATGGCAATCACCCGTTTGCTAAATTCGTGGCCGAGGGTCCAATGACGACATTTTATGTCAAAAAATTCTTTGGCGACACTTTTTTAAACCAGTATGATCAATTCGAAAAAGACCTGCCGCTGATAGCCCGGGGCACGTTTTTTGTGGTAAGCCATGCCCGACCCAGAAAACGCTATACAATCGATCAACTGATCAATTACAGATCTCAACCCGACGTTATTGAAGGCCTGACCTGGACACGACATCAAAATGCGGAACCAGGATCAATTCCGTCGATGCTGGATGAGCTGCTCGGTAATTCCATCAATCCCAGATACTGGTTTTGTGGACACACATCCCTCGAAACCAGGTTCAAACACTGGCCTGAGGATGCCCTTATTGAGATTCACAATCCAGATCTTAGAACAGTTGCGATGGTGGACCCGGTCACACCGTTCGAAATGGAAAAGGACATTATCGATCTACCGAAGCCCTGAACTGAATTCCCCCGATAGGACGACAGAGCAATTTGACGGGCATGATCACGTTACTCCTCCGGCGATCAACTCAACCGATCCTGTTCATATTTTCCGAATAAAGTCTTCTTCCATAGTTACAGTCCCTTATTTCAGTACATTGCGATCCTGATCAGACGGATTTTTATATTTTTTGATCAGCAACGGATTTTTCCGGTGTTATACGACGGATGTTTTAAAAACTTTTTAACTCACTGATATTATTTTTTTATATACCTATTTGCCCCCAAAATATCAAAGCTCAGGATGATTAAGATGGAAAATTTCACATTTTCCAGGCAATTGTTGATTTGTATCAGGTTTATATAATGAGACCCGATGTTGCCAATTCTCTCTCAAGTGGTTGGTTCATCATACCAAGCCGCAAAAAAGGGGGAGGAATCCCTGAAGGGGAATAAGTCTTTACATTTCCGTTCCTTTGAACATCCAGTGGTCCGTAATGAAGGCCTGAGTTTTCTAACATACTAAAATTGCGGAAATTTTTATACTTGCCGGAATATTTTTTTCTTTTGAAGAATATATACTTGCATTTTAAAATATTGACTGATAATATCCGTTGATTAAGTCATTTTTTCGCACGTACTCCCCCGGGATGCTGCAAAAAGCTTCGGAAAGTCCGTTAAATAACTAATATTTCATGTTATTGCCCTATTCAGCCAAACAACGGATAGCCTGGCATGGGATTTTGAAAAACTAATTAAAAAAAGCCGAGAAATGCCCACATTAAGTCAACTGGTTAGAAAAGGTCGAAAGCGGGTTGTGGAAAAGAACAACGTCCCTGCTTTACAATCGTGCCCTCAAAAACGAGGTGTCTGTACACGTGTTTATACAACAACGCCGAAGAAGCCGAACTCCGCCCTGCGGAAAGTTGCCAGGGTCCGTTTGACCAACGGGATGGAAGTGACATCCTACATTCCGGGTGTCGGGCACAATCTTCAGGAACACTCCGTTGTCATGATTCGGGGTGGACGGGTGAAAGACCTTCCAGGTGTGAGATATCACATTATCAGGGGAACCCTGGATACGCAGGGTGTTGATAGTCGAAAACAGGGCCGTTCAAAATACGGAACTAAAAAAGGATAAGAGGTTATAGACATGTCAAGAAGGCACTCAGCAGTAAAAAGAAAGATCATGCCCGACTCCAAATACCATAGTCTCTCATTGAGCAAGTTTATCAATTGCATGATGATCGACGGGAAAAAAAGCATATCAGAGAATATCGTTTATGGGGCGTTGCAGAAAGTTGAAGACAGGATCGAAGGCAAGAGCGGCATTGAAATTTTCAATGCTTCCATCAGCAACGTTCAGCCGATGCTTGAAGTCAAGTCAAGACGTGTTGGTGGATCGACTTACCAGATACCGGTAGAGGTTCGTGACGAAAGACGATTGGCGCTTGCCATCCGCTGGATCATCAATGCAGCTCGCGCCCGGAACGGTAAATCGATGGAAGGAGATCTGGCGGCAGAACTGCATGATGCATTCAACGAAAGGGGTTCGGCAGTCAAAAAGAAAGAGGATACCCATCGTATGGCGGATGCCAACAAGGCCTTTGCTCATTATATGTGGTAATCCGCATTCAGACAGATGGAAAGGACTCCGAAGCTTTCAAATGTCAGAAATATCGGCATTATAGCCCATATAGACGCCGGAAAAACAACAACGACAGAGAGAATTCTGTTTTATACCGGCAAGAGCCATAAAATCGGCGAAGTACATGATGGTGCCGCCACAATGGATTGGATGGCACAGGAACAGGAAAGAGGCATCACCATTACCGCTGCATCAACCAGCTGTTTTTGGAAAGTTAAAGAGCAAGTCAATCAGATCAATATCATCGACACGCCAGGGCATGTTGATTTCACACTGGAGGTTGAAAGAAGCCTCCGTGTTCTGGATGGAGCGGTGGTTGTCTTCTGCGGTGTTGCTGGAGTTGAACCCCAGTCTGAAACAGTCTGGCGGCAGGCAAATGCCCACGGTATTCCCCGATTGTCATTTATCAACAAGATGGACCGAATCGGGGCCGATTTTGATGCAGCAGTTGCACAGGTTAAAGAGATTCTTGGCGCACATCCGATATGCATCAATATTCCGCTTGGGCAGGAAGAAGGGTTCAAGGGGGTGATCGACTTGATTAACATGCAGGCCATTACTTTCAGCGAAGCCTCCCTGGGTGCGGAGGTTACTCTGAAGCCCATCCCCGAAGAATTCAGGGAGAAAGCTCAGTCGGCCAGAGAAAGCATGATTGAGACACTGACACTGTTCAATGACGACCTCCTGGAATCAGTGCTGGAGGACAGAGCAATCAGTACCCAGCAGATCATTGACAGTATCCGTGCTGCCTGTTTACGAAATGAGATAACACCGGTTTTGTGCGGTTCCGCCTTTAAAAACAAGGGCATTCAACCCTTGCTGGATGGTATTGTGCGTTTTCTGCCATCCCCTCTGGATAGACCCGCTATCCGCGGAACAGATATATCGGGTAAAAAAATTCTGGAACGAAAGCCTGAACCGGATGAACCACTGGCGGCTCTTGTATTCAAGATTCAGGCAGACAGCTTCGCTGGTCGTATCAGCTATCTGCGAATCTATTCCGGCACTATACATGTCGGACAACAGGTCTACAATCCGAGCAAGGAAAAGAAGGAACGGATCAGCAAAATATTTCTCATGCACGCCAACAAAAGAGAAGAGGTTTCTGCCGCTTCCGCAGGAGAGATCGTTGTTGTGATCGGATTTAACTTTTCCACCACTGGTGACACCATCTGCCAGAAAGGGCATGAGATTTTACTGGAAAAAATTGACAGTCCGATTCCTGTTATCTCGATTGCGATAGAGCCCAAGACCAAAGCTGATCAGGATCGATTGGATGAGAGTTTACAGAAACTGGAGGTGGAAGACCCCTCTTTTTCGGTCGGAAGAGATAAGGAAACAGGACAGATACTCATCTCCGGCATGGGGGAACTTCACTTGGAAATCCTGGTGGAGCGTCTGAAACGTGAGTTCGGGTTGAAGGTCAATACAGGCAAGCCGCAGGTGGCTTATCGCGAAACCATCAAGAAAGCGGCCACAGCCAGTGAGATTTTTGACAAACCGATCGCGGGCAGGACAATTTTTGCCGGTTGCGTCGTGATGGTAGAACCGTTGCCGGGTAAAGAAAAAAACGCCATCGAGTTCTCACCGGATATTGAAGCCAGCGATATCATCAAGACGGCTATCCGATCGGGCATAGAGGAGGGGTTGATTTCAGGTGTCATTTCCGGTTATCCAGTCTTGAAAGTGAGAGTGGTCATACAGGAAGTAACAATCAAAGAGGAGGAGGTCGATCCGACAGCGTTCAGGATTGCCGCCGCGCTAGCCCTGCGAAAGTGTTTGCTGGCTGGTAAACCCGTCCTTCTCGAACCGGTTATGAGTGTTGAAATTACAACGCCCGCTGAATTTACGGGAGATATAATCGGTGATCTAAATTCACGGAAAGGAAGAGTTAAATCAATTGAAGATAAAAAAGAGATACAGATTCTCTCAGTGGGTGTTGCATTATCGACCATGTTCGGGTATCTTACAATATTACGCTCTTTGACTCAGGGTAGGGCATCTTTTTCCATGATGTTTGATCATTATGATGAGGTTCATCCAACTTAATTTTTTGTTTTTGTTTAAAAAGTCGGCAGAAAAATAATTTTCAACTCACACAATTTTGAAGAAGGAGATCGTATGTCGAAGGAAATTTTCAAGCGCGACAAGCCGCATGTGAACGTCGGAACCATTGGTCACGTCGACCACGGTAAAACAACCCTGACTGCGCAGATAACAAGAGTATTAGCGATGATGGGCCAGGCTTCGTACAAAGGGTATGACGCGATTGATAACGCCCCCGAGGAACGAGAACGTGGGATTACCATCGCGACTGCGCATGTCGAATACTCCAGTAAAAATAGACATTATGCGCATGTTGACTGTCCAGGCCATGCTGACTATATCAAGAACATGATTACAGGCGCTGCCCAGATGGACGGATCCATATTGGTTGTTTCTGCCGCAGACGGCCCGATGCCGCAGACCCGGGAGCACATTCTCCTCTCCAAACAGGTCGGTGTTCCTTATATTATCGTCTTCCTGAACAAGGTCGATCAGGTTGACGATCCCGAGCTTCTGGAACTGGTAGAGATGGAAGTGCGTGAACTATTGACTGAATATGATTTCCCCGGCGATGATACCCCGGTTATTATGGGTAGCGCACTGAATATGCAAGAAACCGAGACAGACGATCCAAACCACGAAGTATTCAAGCCGATCCACGAACTCATCGCAGCTCTTGACACTTACATTCCAGTGCCGGAGCGGGAAATCGACAAGCCGTTCTCGATGCCCATCGAAGATATATTCTCAATCCAGGGTCGGGGTACAGTAGCAACCGGTCGGATTGAACGGGGTGTGATCAAGGTTGGTGAAAATGTTGAAATCGTAGGGATTCGCCCCACAATAAAGACCGTCGCAACCGGTGTTGAAATGTTCCGTAAACTCCTGGAACGCGGCGAGGCTGGTGATAATATTGGATTGTTGCTGCGCGGTACCAAACGAACAGAGATTGAAAGGGGACAGGTGATTTGTAAGCCTGGTTCAATTACACCGCACACCAAATTCAAAGGTGAAGTCTATGTCCTGACCAAAGAAGAGGGCGGACGGCATACACCATTTTTCACCAACTATAGACCACAATTCTATTTCAGAACAACTGACGTCACAGGGATGGTTCAGTTACCTGAAGGCATAGAAATGGTAATGCCTGGTGACCATATCACAATGTCGATTGAGCTGATTTCAAGTATCGCAATGGAACTTGGGCTGAGATTCGCAATTAGAGAAGGCGGTCGGACCGTCGGTTCTGGTACGATTACTGAAATTGTTGAATAGACCTGATGAGGATGAATGACTCAAAAAATACGTGTGAACTTTAAGGCTTTCGATGCAAAACAGATGGATAAGGCCGTAAAGGAGATTGTTTCTATAGTGAAAAGGTCCGGGGCCAATGTAATCGGTCCCATTCCGTTACCGACTCGAAAGCAGAAAATCTGTGTTCTTCGGTCTCCTCATGTCAATAAAAAATCGAGAGAGCAGTTTGAGTGCAACACACACAAACGGCTCCTGTATATCACCGAAACCACACCGCAAACCATGGATTCTCTGATGAAACTGGATGTGTCGGCCGGGGTTCAGGTGGATATCAAACTAAAATAGCAACACAACATACCGTAAAGTTGAAGGGATTTCATGACTACTTTAAATGTGTATAATCTCGGGAATCAGGAGACTGGCACCGTTGAGCTCCACGACAGCATCGCCGGTTCCAAACTGAACCCTTTTGTCATCAAGGATGTGGTCGTATCCTACATGTCCGAGAGACAGCAGGGAACACACAAAACCAAAAACAGATCTGAGGTGGCCGGGAGCAGAAAAAAGCTGTTTCGCCAGAAGGGAACTGGAAACGCCCGGGTAGGGACGTTGCAGTCACCGACACGGAGACACGGTGGTGTTGCATTTGGGCCCGTTCCCAGGAGTCACGCGCTTTCCGTCAACAAGAAGGTGCGGAAACAGGCGCTGGTCGCTGCGGTCGGATCAAAAATCAGAAACAATGAGTTGATTGTTGTTGACAGCCTGAAATTGCAAGACCACAAAACAAAAAACCTCGTCAAGATTCTCCAGGCGTTGAAACTTGAAAAAACGCTGGTTGTTTTCTCAGAAGAGGACCCCAATTTTGCACTCGCCTCACGAAATATTCCCACACTGAAATGTGTGCACAGCTCCGGTTTGAACGTCTACGACGTCCTGAACCATAAGAACCTGCTGGTGACAAAAGACGCACTACTCGATTTTGAGGGGAGGATACTGAAATGAAAAATCATTTTGGCTTTATTTCCAAGCCGTACATTACGGAAAAGGTTCTGACTCTGAACGAAGAGCAGAATAAGGTCGTATTTAAGATAGATAAAACCGTTAATAAAATCGAACTCAAGAAAGCAATCGAATCGATTTTTAATGTAACGGTTGAGTCTATCAATACCTTGAACGTCAGGGGCAAGAAAAAAAGGCTGGGAAAATGGGAAGGACGCCGCGCCGATTGGAAGAAAGCGGTCGTAACACTCAAGGAAGGCGACACCATTGAGTATTTTGAAGGTGCCTAAGCGGTGATCGTTGGTAATAAGAGATGATTAACAACCAGAGAAGATAACAGATGTCTATTAAAAAATATAAACCGACCACACCCGGACAAAGAGGGATGAGCGTTTCCGGATTCGATGACATAACCACCTCGAGTCCCGAAAAAAGCCTGTTAGCCCCAAAGAAGAGAATCAGCGGGCGCAACAATTACGGCCGCATTACAACCCGGCACCGCGGTGGCGGACACAAGCGACGATATCGGACCATCGATTTCAAGAGAGATAAATTTGATATCCCGGGAAAAGTTGCGACGATTGAATATGATCCCAACCGCTCAGCGCGGATCTGCCTGATTCATTATGCAGATGGAGAAAAACGCTACATTCTGGCCCCGGACCGGATTCAGGTCGGCAAAATGATCATCGCTGGTGAAAATGTTGATATCGCTATCGGGAACACCATGCCGCTCAAGAACATTCCGCTGGGTACACTGATCCACAATATTGAGCTAAAGCCTCTCAAGGGCGGACAGCTGATCAGAAGTGCCGGAGCCTCTGCCACATTGATGGCTAAAGAGGGGAGTTTCGCCAACATCAAACTGCGGTCCGGGGAAATGCGCTTGATTCATCTTGAATGTCGCGCAACCATCGGACAAGTCGGGAACACAGACCATTCACTCATCAAAACAGGTAAGGCAGGACGCTCCAGACATAAGGGAATTCGGCCAACTGTACGGGGGGTTGCTATGAACCCGGTTGACCATCCCCATGGCGGTGGTGAAGGTCGAACCAGCGGTGGTCGCCACCCTGTCACACCGTGGGGAAAACCGACGAAGGGTGCCCGGACTCGAAAAAACAAACGCACAGACCGCTATATTGTATCCAGACGAAAATAACTGCATAGCCTATAAGGAGAAGACAAGTGCCTAGATCATTAAAAAAAGGCCCGTTTGTAGATGAGCATTTAATGAAGAAATGCTCGACAGCAAAAGAGAAGGGAAACCGCAAAGTCATTAAAACCTGGTCAAGACGATCCGTGGTCATGCCTGAGTTTGTCGGATTGAATGTTGCTGTCCATAACGGAAACAAGTTTATTCCTATCTTTATCACAGAGAATATGGTCGGGCATAAATTTGGTGAGTTTTCACCCACCAGAACCTATCGCGGACACGTTACTAAATCGGACAAACGCAGTAAAAAGGCATAAATGAAAAAGAATCTTGATAATTCAACACGCAAGACGATTGCCAAGGCTTCAATGAGCCATGCCCGCGTGGCACCACGGAAAGCGAGATTGGTAATTGATCAAATTCGTGGTTCAAACGTGACTCAGGCGCTGGCAACACTGGAACAGACCCGAAGAAGATCGAACCCGATCGTTAAAAAAGTATTGGAATCAGCGATTGCAAACGCTGTTGAGAAAGACAGTGCGGTCAACCCGGATGAACTGATAATAACCGAAGCCCAGGTAGATAAAGGCCGGACGCTGAAAAGAATTCGACCCAGAGCGATGGGACGGGCGACTCAAATATTAAAACGATCGAGTCACATCTCCCTGTCTGTGGGCTAAGAACGCATCAGCAAACGATAATAAAATCCTGTAAAATATTCGGAGGAGAAACTTGGGACAAAAAGTCAACCCAATCGGGCTTAGGTTAGGCATCACAAAAACCTGGCAATCAAACTGGTATGCTGAAAAGAAGTATGCCGATATTCTTTTGGAAGATATCAAGATCAAAAAGTACATCACCAGTACACTGAAGCACGCCGGAATCGCATCCGTTGAGATTGAGCGGGCGGCCAAGAGCCTGAAGGTTTTTATCCAGGCGATGAGACCGGGCATTATTATCGGGCGCAAGGGAGAAGAAGCGGACAAGGTCAAGAAGAATATTGCCAAAATTGTCAAACACGAAGACCTGGTGGTGAATATTAAAGAGGTCAGAAGACCGGAAATCGATGCCCAATTGATAGCTAACAATATTGCCATGCAGCTCGAACGGAGAGTAGCGTTTCGTCGGGCGATGAAAAAAACATTACAGAACGTCATGCGATTCAACGTGACCGGATGCAAGATCATGGTCAGCGGAAGGCTGAATGGCGCAGAGATGGCCCGCACCGAATGGATCCTGGAAGGGAGAATTCCCCTGCACACTCTGAAAGCAGATATCAACTATGCCGTCTGCAAAGCCAAAACAGTCTATGGCATCCTCGGAGTAAAAGTGTGGGTCTTTAATGAGCACCAACAGATCGCTTCGCAGGTCAAAAGAAGAAGACGTAAGTTCAAAAGGGAGAAATAGTCATGTTAATGCCGTCAAGGACAAAATATCGTAAACGCCAGACAGGACGTAACAGGGGAGAAGCCAACCGGGGAAACCAGATCAATTTCGGCTCACTGGCCATTCAGGCAGTCGGCCGGGGGTTCCTGACTTCCAGGCAGATCGAAGCCGGTAGGCGCGCTATGACCCGTTACGTAAAAAGAGATGGAAAAATTTGGATCCGCGTCTTCCCAGATAAGCCACTGTCTAAAAAACCCGCTGAAACGCGGATGGGAAAAGGGAAAGGATCTGTTGACCACTGGGTCTGTCCGATCAAGCCGGGGCGGATTATTTTTGAAATCGAAGGGGTCAGTCCAGAAATCGCAAGAGAAGCTTTTAAACTGGCACAATATAAGTTGCCCCTGAAGACAACCATTATCGAAAGAGAGGATTAATCATGAAGGCTTCCGAATTCAGGCAGCTCTCAAAGGAAGATCTTCAAGCGAAAATCGTCAGTCTTGAAGAAAACCTTTTTCGATTGTGCTGTAATAAAAGTATCGGACAAATGGAAGACACATCTGCCATACAAATTGCGCGTAAGGATATTGCCAGGGCCAAAACCGTGTTGAACGAGAACTAAAATCGTTGTTCCTACTAAAGACAATAAATGAGCATGAGTGAAAAGAAAAAAATAATCCAAAAACGGAAAAAGGTTCTCCAGGGTGTAATTGTTAGTGACAAGATGGAAAAAACCGCCGTCGCGCTGGTTGAGCGAACCGTTCAACACGCACTGTACAAAAGAACCATCAAAAGATCCAAAAAGTACAAAATCCATGATGAAGAGAATGCCTGTCAGATTGGAGATCATGTACGACTGATCGAATGCAAGCCGATCAGCAAAGACAAATGCTGGCGTTTGCTGGATATTGTGCGCAAGGCGGTTTAGGAAAACCCGTCTCAAATATTTGAAAAACAGGAGATTATTCGATGATTCAAACACAATCACGGATGGAGGTTGCTGATAACTCCGGTGCCAAAGAGATTATGTGCATCAAGGTGCTCGGCGGCTCAGGGAGGCGGTACGCAAGAATCGGCGATATCATCGTGGCTTCGGTCAAACAGGCCGCTCCACAGGGAAAAGTCAAGTCAGGAGAGGTCGTTAAGGCAGTCATTGTGCGAACAGCCTATGCTACCCAAAGAAGCGATGGATCGGCTATCCGTTTTGACACGAATGCCGCAGTTCTTCTCGATAGCAAAATGGAACCCATTGGTACCCGTATCTTTGGTCCCGTCGGTCGGGAATTACGGTCAAAAAACTTTATGAAAATTGTTTCGTTAGCGCCCGAAGTGGTTTAACGCAAGATTGAGATAGCTATGACTAAAAGTAGGAAAAAGGCAGCATCACCCAAAAGGCTGAAACTTCTTTTAAAGAAAGGCGACGTGGTGCAGGTGATCAGTGGCAAGGATAAGGGAAACACTGGCAAAATCATCAGCATCGATCGTAATAACGCCCGCGTGATCGTTGAAGGTGTCAATATTGTTACAAAACATGTGAAGCCAACGCAGGCAGGGCAGGAAGGAAAAATAGCAAAATTTGAAGCGCCCATTCATTATTCCAACGTATTGTTATACTGCAAGGAAAGCGGAAAAGGCGAACGACTGAAAATCCGAATGAATGATGATAAGTCTAAAACCAGGATATTCGCAAAATCCGGTATTGCAGCCGATTAATTGAGGTCAAACGTGCCAACACTATACGAAATATATAAAAACTCCGTGATCGATACCCTGAAGAAGGAGAAAGGCTATACAAACATTCATCAGGTCCCGAAACTGACCAAAATCGTACTGAATGTCGGGGCTGGAGAAGCGATTCAGAATGTCAAGTGCCTGGATGTCATTCAAGAGTATATCGGAGCGATTGCCGGACAAAAACCGATCGTCAGAAAAGCAAAAAAATCCATCGCCGGTTTCAAACTGCGTGAAGGAATGCCCATCGGCGTGAAGGTAACGCTGCGCAGACAACGGATGTTTGATTTCCTGGAGCGGTTGATTAATACAACCCTGCCACGGGTTCGGGATTTTAAGGGAGTTCCTACCAACGCTTTTGATGGCGCAGGAAACTATACCTTCGGAATCAAGGAACAGTTGGTTTTCCCGGAAGTCAACTATGAAAAAATTGACCAGGTTCGTGGAATGAACATCACGATTGTCACAACCGCGAATACCGATGATGAAGCAAGACTGCTGCTTTCATCAATGGGTTTTCCATTCAGAAAAAGTTAGGATATCGATATGGCAAAGAAGTCTTGGATAGCGAAAGCAAAAAGACCCCAAAAGTTTAAAGTCAGAGAATACAACCGATGTTCCATGTGCGGCAGATCCAGGGGATATATCCGAAAATTCGGAATCTGCAGAATCTGTTTCAGAATTCGGGCGGGATTTGGTCAGCTGCCTGGGGTTACGAAATCCAGCTGGTGATCAAAAACCGATTCTTGAAAATTATACTGTTAATCCAGTAGTTACTGAGAGTACATATGTCAATGTCTGATCCGATTGCGGACATGCTGACCCGCATCCGCAATGCTACATTAAGAGAACACAAGCAAGTTGTCATGCCCTCCTCCAAAATCAAGGAGAACATCGCCAAAGTACTGGCGAAAGAGGGGTTTATCACAGATTATGACGTTCAACCAGCTGAGATCGGGTTTAGCCTGATTTTAAAGTTGAAGTTCGACAGCAAAGGTGAACCGATTATCAGAAGTATCCAACGTATCAGCAAACCCGGGCTTCGTATCTTCAAAGGGTTTAAAGAGATCAAACCGCTTTTGAACGGGCAGGGGAGCTATATTGTTTCCACATCCAAAGGTGTAATGTCGGACGCCCAGTGTCGACAAGAGATGGTCGGCGGTGAAGTGATTTGTGCCGTAAGCTAAAGGTGACGCTCAATAGATCAAGGAGAAATAACAATGTCAAGACTGGGAAAAACGCCGATCGCTTTTGACTCAAAAGTCAAAGTCGATTTAAAAGATAATGTTCTGACGGTCAAGGGAACCAACGGGGAGATGACATTCCAGATTCCACCAACGGTGAAATTGACCCTAAACAGTGACAGTATCAAGGTCGATGCAGATTTACAGACCCCATCCGGCCGTTCAATATCCGGCACAGTGACTTCCATTGTCAAAAACATGGTTCACGGCGTCACAGAAGGGTTTACAACTGTCCTGGAACTGGTCGGGGTTGGTTATCGGGCGCAGGTTCAGGGACAAAAGCTGACACTTGCTCTGGGTTACTCACACCCGGTCGAGTATGGGCTCCATAAAATGGTGAAGTGCGAAGTCGAAGGCACTACCCGGATTATCCTTAAAAGCTGCGACAAGCAAGTTCTGGGTCAGACAGCGGCGGAAATCAGAAAATACAGACCTCCCGAGCCATACAAGGGCAAGGGGATTCTTTTCGCCGGGGAACAGATTCTCCGTAAAGCAGGTAAATCAGCCAAATCGGCCTCATAAAAGGCTGTGGGAGATTGCCACAACGAATACTGAAAAAGGGAATTGCCGGCATTTGATATCTGATCAACTGCTGCTGGCAATTACAAAAACAGGGTTAACCGATCAATTCTAGCTTGGAAAGTTAATGGAAGCTGCAAAGAAAAGAATTCTGGCAAGAAAACGGAATAAATTACACGTCAGGAAAAACGTCAGTGGGACAGAAACGCGTCCTCGCGTGTCGGTCTTCAGAAGCGCAAATCATATTTATGCGCAGGCCATTGATGACGAGAAGGGTTCCGTGATCGCCAGTACCTCTTCATTAAACAAAGAGATAAAAGAAAAAATTGGTGGATACACCGGGAACAAAGCCGCAGCCGGCATCGTCGGTAAGGTGTTAGGGGAGTCCTTGAAAACGAAGGGTGTGGAAAAAATCGTCTTTGATCGCAACGGATTTCTTTATCATGGCAGGGTAAAAAGCCTGGCAGACGGTATCCGTGAAGCGGGTTTAAAATTTTAGATAGTGAAAATTAATTATTTTGAGGTAAACTTTGGCAGAAAACGAAAAGAGCGATCTGATCGAAAAGGTCATTGAGGTCAAACGGGTTTCAAAGGTCGTCAAAGGTGGACGTCGTTTCAGCTTCAGCGCACTCGTGGTCGTCGGTGATGGCAAGGGTCGTGTCGGTGCCGGTATGGGAAAAGCCAACGAGGTGATCGAAGCTGTCCGTAAGGGCACAGAAAAAGCAAAAAAAGCGATGCATCCCTACAGTATTTATAAAAACAGCATTCCCCATCAGGTTATCGGAAAACACGGAGCCGCCAAGGTTTTGATGAAGCCGTCACAACCTGGTAGAGGAATCATCTCGTCAGGTGCAGTCAGGGCTGTCGTGGAAGCTTTCGGTATCAAGGATATCAACGCCAAGGCGTTGGGCTCCGCAAATGTCCACAATCTGGTACATGCGACACTGAATGGACTCAAACAGCTGAAAAGCTTCGGGGACATTGCCGAGAGACGAAATAAAACACTTGAAGAAGTTTGTCTAATCGACTTTTAAAAAAAAATCATGGCTGGAAAAATCAGAGTAACACAAATCAGGAGCGGAATCGGCTTTGGCGTGAAACAGCGGGATACACTCAGAGGCCTGGGTCTGCGGAAAATCCATCAGACACGGGAACTTGAAGATACAGCGGCTGTCCGCGGAATGGTCAGAAAGATAGCGCATCTGGTCAAAGTCGAGGAAGCATAACCTCATCAACAACAAACGGTCGGTGATGGGAAAATTCAGAAGCCGCCGAAAATTGAAAAATCTAACGAAACAGTAAAAGATGCTGCATAACTTGGAAAACGCTCCCGGGGCGGAAAATAGAAAGAAACGCAGGGTCGGACGGGGTTCAGGGTCGACACTCGGAAAAACCGCGGGTCGTGGACACAAAGGACAGAACGCACGATCTGGAAGCAGACGACGGGTTGGATTTGAAGGTGGACAGATGCCACTTCACCGCAGACTGCCAAAGCGGGGTTTCAAAAACATCTTCAAGAAGACGTTCAACATCGTCAATCTGGGTGATATCGTCAGCTGTAAAAAACTGAAACTGGACGATGTGATCAACAGTGAGGCTCTGGTCGAAGCCGGTCTGATCCGGGAGAATGATCTGCCGCTGAAGATTCTGGGTCAAGGGACAGTTGATGCGATTCTTACCATTGAGGCTCATAAATTCAGCGCTTCTGCAATTAAGAAGGTGACTGACGCGGGTGGAAAAATATCTACTATTGAATAAGACACCATGCTTGAAGTCTTTAAGAATATTGTAAAAATAGAAGATCTAAGGAATCGAATACTCTTCACACTGGCTATGCTGGTTGTATTTCGCCTGGGCGCACATATACCGGTACCAGGCATAGACAGCGCCGCACTGAACGAGTTTTTCAAGGCCAACAGCAAGGGATTGATGGGGAACATTGATATGTTCTCCGGCGGGGCTTTTCGGAACATGACGATCTTTGCACTGGGTATCATCCCCTATATCAGCGCTTCCATTATTATGCAGCTGCTGACAGCGGTCTTTCCCTATTTCGAAAGATTATCCAAAGAGGGAGATGCAGGCCGGAAAAAGATCACCCAGTTCACACGGTATGGAACAATTCTGTTGAGCGTCGTTCAAGGGTTCGGGATTGCTGCCACACTTGAAAGTGCCGGATTAAGCGGAAACCGGCTGGTACTAGCCGGAATCGACTCATGGGCGTTTCGGTTCAGTACGGTCATTACGTTGACCGCAGGTACGGCCTTTGTCATGTGGATGGGCGAGCAGATGAGTGAGCGGGGAATTGGAAACGGTGTCTCGCTGATAATCTTTGCCGGTATCGTTGTGGGATTGCCAACCGCCTCCATTCAGTCGATCGCACTGTTTCAGACCGGGGAACTGACCATTTTTATTCTTCTGATGATCGGCATTATTGCGCTGGTCGTCATTGGAGCCGTGATCTTCGTTGAAACAGCCAATCGGAAGATACCCATTCAATATGCCAGGCGACAGCAGGGAAACCGGGTTTTTGGCGGGCAGTTCACCCATTTGCCACTAAAAGTCAACTCAGCGAACGTGATTCCGCCGATTTTCGCATCATCGTTGCTGATGTTCCCCGCTACGATAACCAGTTTCACCAGTATCGAATGGCTGCAGCGCGTCGGCAACAGCTTGGTACCGGGTCGGTTTTTCTACAACGTTTTGTTCGTGATGATGATCTTTTTCTTCTGCTTTTTTTATACTGCTATCCAATACAATCCAGTTAAAATTGCTGAAGAGATCAAACGGGGCGGCGGGTTCATTCCGGGTATCCGACCGGGAAACAAAACGGCAGTATACCTCAATAATGTTCTACAACGGTTGACCTTCGGCGGGGCCATTTATCTTTCCGCTGTCTGCGTGCTACCCAGTGTGTTGATATCCTATTTCAACGTACCGTTCTACTTTGGCGGGACCGCGCTGCTGATCGTTGTTGGGGTTGCCATCGATACGAATGCGCAAATTGAGACATTCTTGTTGAATCAAAACTATGATGGTTTCATTCGCAAGAGTAAAAAGAAAAAGAGACGATTTTAAATTTTAGCCAAATAGAACCGTTCATCTTTGACAACGAACGGTTTCGGCTAAATTACGGCTTGCAAAACGCGGCCGAGAATGTTAACATTAGCGTTTCACTCGAAATCTGGGTATGCCGGTGGAATTCGCTAGGCGAATTTCAGAGGGATTCGGGAATCGGGCTCAGAGATGCTAACAGCAATCAGAACGAGAAATGAAAGTAAGAGCTTCGGTAAAGCCTATCTGTCCTAAATGTAAGATAGTAAAAAGAAAAGGAGTCTTGCGCGTAATTTGTAAAAATCCACGTCACAAACAACGACAAGGTTAAGGGAGGTTAATTTGGCGCGTATTGCAGGGGTTGATCTACCGGATAACAAACGGGTAGAGATAGCATTAACTTATATTTTCGGGATAGGTCGAAGTGTTTCAAATAAAATATTGAAAGAAGCTGAAGTCGACAGGAACACCCGGATGAAAGACATCAAAGAAGACGAACTGGCAGTCATCCGTACAATCATACAATCTTTAATCGTCGAAGGAGACCTGAGACGAACAAAGACAATGGATATCAAGAGATTGCTGGACTTGGGGTGTTACCGGGGACTGCGGCACAGAAGGGGCTTGCCCTGCCGTGGACAACGGACAAAAACCAACGCTAGAACTCGTAAAGGTCCTAGAAAATTAGCCATCGGCAAAAAGAAATAAACTTCGGTAGGTAGAATAAATGGCCAAAGCTGTCAAAAGAAAAAGCGGAAAGAAAAAAGAGAAGAAGGTTATTCCAAACGCGAGAGTGTACATCAGTGCCACATTCAACAACACAATTGTCAGTGTCACCGATTTGGAAGGAAACGTAATCAGTTGGGCAAGTACAGGGTTGCATGGTTTCAAGGGATCTCGGAAAAGTACCCCATATGCAGCAAGAATCGTTGGTGAGGACGCTATTACCAAGGCGTTGGAACATGGCGTGAAACAGGTTGAGATCATCATCAAGGGTCCCGGGAGCGGCAGAGAGTCAGCTCTGAGAGCCGTTGCCAGTTCAGGTATCAAGGTCAGCCAGATCAAGGACACCACACCTGTTCCGCACAACGGCTGTAGACCACCTAAAAGAAGAAGAATTTAGAAAAAGTGACATCGAAAATTTGATTTTAAAGTACAGGAGAATCGATAGTGTCTAGATATAGAGGATCTGTCTGTCGGCTTTGCAGAAGGGAGCAATTGAAGCTGTTTCTGAAGGGCGATCGTTGTTATACCGATAAATGCGCGGTAGAAACGAAGCCAAATGTTCCCGGGCAGCACGGTGTTGCCCGCAGAAGGAGAAAAGAGTCCGAATACGGGCTGCAGTTGCGTGAAAAACAGAAGGTGAAACGTCTTTATGGACTGCAGGAAAAGCAGTTTCGTTTGACGTTCTCCAAGGCTGCGCGGCAGAAAGGAAAAACAGGTGCAAACCTGCTGATTCTGCTGGAGAGAAGATTGGATAACATCGTTTATCGCATGGGTTTTGCAAGATCTCTGGCTGAAGCGAGACAACTTGTAAGGCACTGTCATATACTGATAAACGGAAAAAAGAACAACATTCCATCAGCGCTGGTTAAGGTTGAGGATGCGATTTCAGTTCGAGAGAAGAGTCAAAAGATTCCATTGATTAAAGAATCTCTCGAATCTGCAGAACGTAAGGGGCTGCCCAGCTGGTTGAGCATTGATGCCAAGTCATTCAGCGGTCGAGTGGTTGCCTTTCCGAAACGAGATCAGATTACTATTCCTATACAAGAGCAGTTCATTGTAGAGCTATATTCTCGGTAACCGGTTTGGATAAGAATACAAATATATTGCAAAAAAACTGGGAAGGACTTGAAATCCCTGATAACCTCCAAGTTGGACGGGAGTCTTTCAGTGAGGAATATGGGAGATTTATCCTGGAACCGCTACACAAGGGTTTTGGGGTAACTATCGGTAATGCGATACGAAGAGTACTCCTCTCTTCTCTCCGTGGTAGTGCCGTATTCGGCATCAAGATTGAAGGCGTTTCACATGAATTTGAAACAGTCAAGGGAATCAAAGAGGATGTCCTGCAGATCGTGCTGAACCTGAAAGGGTTGGAGTTGCGACAGTTTGAGGAGGGCGATATTGCGCTTGAGTTAATTGCAGCAGGACCAAAAGTAGTAACAGCCGGTGACATTTCGACTTTTGGTAAAGCCGAAGTCATGAACCCGGATCATGTTATCTGCCACCTCGATCAGGACGCAACCCTGGAAATGACGTTGTTCGTTCGTTTAAACAGAGGGTTTATCTCTTCTGAAGAGAACAACGACAAGGACTTGCCAGTGGGAACGATCTTTCTTGATTCTGATCACTCGCCGGTAAAACGGGTTCAGTATGAAATCACGAATACGAGGGTCGGGCAGAAAACCGACTTCGAAAAACTGGATATTCAGGTCTGGACCAACGGTGGCGTGCGGCCGGATGACGCCTTGGGTTATGCGGCAAAAATACTGAAAGAATATTTCAATCCCTTTATTAACTTCGACGAAGATGCCATTCGACCGATAAATGAAGTTATTGAAATTGAAGAAAAAAATTACGAAAACCCGCATTTGTATCGAAGCGTAAACGAGTTAGAGCTGTCTGTCAGATCGATTAACTGTCTGCAAAATGCAAAAATCGATACCATTGGTGATTTGGTGCAGAAGACAGAAGCAGAAATGTTAAAAACTAAAAACTTCGGACGCAAATCGCTGCAGGAAATTAAGACTGTTCTGGCTTCAATGGGCTTAACGCTCGGAATGAAGCTGGATAATTTTGACAACAACACCAGAGAGAAACACGGTCCGCTGACCTATTAGGTAACTAAAGGGGGTCTGGCCGGCACGGTGGTTTATTGAATAAGCGTATTGGATCGGGTTTAAAAGCATGAGACATTTAAAAGCAGGTAAAAGACTGGGTGTGACAACCAGTCATAGAAAAGCAATGATGAGAAACCTGGTAACCGCTCTTCTGGAGCATGGTGAAATTAAGACTACCATTACCAGGGCGAAAGAGATGCGGAAGTATTTCGATAAAATGATCGGGCTGGGGAAAAAACGCGATTTGCACGCGCGTCGGCAGGTACTTTCCTTTGTTCATTCGAAGGAAGCTGTCAAAAGATTGTTTGACGAGTATGCACTGTTGTATGAAGACCGAAACGGCGGCTATACCAGAATCTACAGACTGGGCCGGCGATTAGGGGATAACGCCCAGATGGCGTTAATACAGATGGTGGATTTGAAAGAGACTAAAAAACCGTCAAAAAAAGCGGCTCCGGAAGCGATCACTGAAATCAAAAGCGAACTGCAGGGTGAGGAAACGGCAACCGAGGCGGTCGTAGAAACAACCACGGAAAGCGAAGCAACCGCTGCCGATCAGGTAGCAGAGACTGTTGATGAAGTTGAAACAACAGAACAGGATGCTGGAGCTGTCGCCGAATCCTCAGAAACTGCAAAAGAAAACGACGTTCCCGCGGGCGCGGAACCGGAAGTGACAAAAGAGGCGGATCCCAAAACCGAATAGCCCATCTTACCCAGCTCCCCCACATAGATTGCGAGCGTTGAACAGATCTGGCGCTCGTGATTACTTTGCCGTCGGTTGTCAACTAGTACCGTGTTTAAAAAGTTTTCTACCTGAAACTGGCAATTTAAGCTGCCTTTTCGTGGGTTAATTCATGATTTGTTAATAACGAATACATCGATTGTATTCTGTCCCGGCGTTCTTTC